>Ga0335072_10000228_pt1 | contig 122578 bp, 105 predicted proteins | sample Lox_Sample_21_FD_206725 | JGI IMG/M metagenome (GOLD analysis project Ga0335072, IMG submission 206725) | Soil microbial communities from Loxahatchee National Wildlife Refuge, Florida, United States - Lox_Sample_2.1 | ecosystem: Environmental > Terrestrial > Soil > Wetlands | place: USA...
GGGTGCATTTCTCGGACTTCCCGAGCCAGGAGCAGCAACTCCACGAAGAATGGCGTCCACGATCTTCCAACATTCAGCAAACCGAATATCACACACCATATTACACACCACTAGGGTCGAGGGAAGCAGTCACTGGCATTGATGATGACCCAGCGCAAAAGGATCACCTACTTGAGGACGGCCTAACAGCAGTGCACGTCGAAACCGTTCGATCTGAGTCGGCTACAACACTGACGACGCTAGGGGGCAGAAAGAGAAGACATACTACATTGGACGATGGGGCAGCTGGATTGGGTCAGACGTCTCAGAAACGACAGCGAAAGAGCAGAGCTAAGACATACGGGAACAAGAGTGACTGTATGACGTCCAGCCAAACGCAAACATCCAATGAACATGGAGATCCTGCTTGGCAAGCCGAGCGTGATCCTAGCAAGACTGGATACCATGTTTCTTCAGGCGATGACCCAAACGAAGCGGAGGATACTTCCTATCCAAGCACCTCAATGCAGCCACCTACTACTTCCAATTCACGAGCCCTCGAGGAAGAGGACGAATGCCCACGCCAGCGCTACAAACCTCACAGGGCTCTAGGCTTAATTGAAGAGTCTATGTCTGGTACGTCACGAGAGATCTCCACTGCTCGCAGTTCCATGGGCAACTACGAATCTATCAACATCGATTTTAGAGGTAGTACTACCGGCCTCGACGTCGATACCAACCCTTTTGGCAGCTTATCACAGATCTCGGCTGACGGTGGAGTGGATGACGCTGATCGGGAAAATACAACACTTGAATCCGGCTTAGATAGTCTGAGTACGAGTGCTCTCTTGGCTACCAGCAACTTAGGCCCATCTGGAATTTATGAGGACCTAAGGAGCTGGAAGAAATACGACGAAATGAATGGCGGTGGACTCCTTCAAACGCCAGGAAGGCCAAGGTCAATAGACCCCATGCTCCTCTACAATGATCTTCCTCACGACATGCAGCTCTTATCTCCCTCAAAATCTCACGCTCGGAAAAGCCAAAAAATGGTCGCAAGAACTTCGATGTCTCCTGCTGCAGAAAGAAGTGGGCTCTTGGTCAATCGCTCCGTCTCGGATAACGCACTTGTCAACGGAAATTTGACTAGTAAGAAAGGTGGTCAAAAACCAAAGAGCCAGCGGTTTCTGTCGGGATCGCCAGGGCCATTACAAGATGAGCGCAGCCTCAACTCTGACGGACTTGCCATTGAATTGCCCAAGGAGCAGTACAAACCCCGGCCTGGTCGTTCGCGAGGGGCTACAAATGAGATGCTTACAAAACTTGCTTCGCCAGATGCTACAAGCAATGAGCAGAAGACGAACGAAAGCGAGCAGAGATCGCCAGTCATGCAGTTGACGAATGAGCTTAATCTTAGTGATGAAGCATTTGTTGGCCTGCCAAAAGAGAACTACAAGGCTCGGCCAAGTCGATCACGGTCGAAAAGGACCATTGTCGATGGAGACACTGTGCATTCGGATTTATTTCCTGCCGCCGAGGAGCCGCCGACGCGGTCTGCTGCTATCATTGTTGAGGCTGAGGAAGCAACTACGAAGAAGCTAAAGAAGCCGAAAAGACCTTTGAAGAAAACAAAAGTCAAGCGCGCGAAGACGTCGGCGTCGGCATTGATAAAGAAAAGCGAGCCAATGCTCAGCGAAGGTGAAGACGACGTCTTATGGTTGGAGACGAAGCCAAGCCAAGTAAAACTGGATGTGCCTCGAGGGATCAAGCCGGAAACTGTCCTTGGTGGAGAAATACTTGAAGCAGCATCTGCGGGCAGCAGCACTATCAAGGCTGCTGTTGAGACAGGTGTCACTGAACTAGAGAACCATGTGGAGGAGGGGCACGATCCAGTGACAGGCGGAGTATTGCAAATTGTGGATGCGGCAAGCGCATCCTCAACTAGTGACTCTCGCTACGGCTCTGTCACAAGAACGGACACTAGACATATCCTTGTCGATGTCCTGCCGTTATCAACATGCCATACTCAGATTCAGCCGAAGAAGAGAGGACGAAAGAAAAAATCCGACGCCCCAGACGATCAGGTTATTGATATCGGAGAGCGCGGACATGACCCTGAATCTTCTGATGCAGTTGCAAATGAGATGCCTGAAGATGTCAGTACTCCGGCAAAGCCCGAGACAAAGAAGGGAGGATGCAAGAAGAAAGTCGCCGATATTGCTGCGGAAGCAGAGCATGCCAACCGAAATACTGAGTCTGAATCCGATGCCTCGCTTTCAGGAAAGAATCAACACGGAAACAGCCGTCCAGTACTAGCAGCGAAAGACCTAAACTGTACTGTTCCGCTTGCAAACGCCAAGAGTGCAAAGCACACCACTTCAGATCTAGCTGATACGATTCACTCCCCTGCAAAAGAGAATATATTGGAGCCCGCGGCAAGTCCGCTAGAAACACCGCACAAGCAAGAATCGAAGGAAACAGACTCGCAGAAGGGTCCAACGAAACATAGTCCCATCAATCCTTCAGGCGGCAAAGCGCTCTATCGTGTGGGACTCTCGAGAAGGGCCGCGATTCCCCCACTCCTGAAAATTGTGCGGAAGGATATTGACAAGCGAAAAGAAGTAGAAAAGGCGAAGAGGAAGCCTGAGACAGAGACTACTGTTGCGAATGAAGAATGAACAAGGAATTATATCGTTCGAGCTCATGGGGCTAAACTGGGTAACTGGAGCTTGGCAATTCTAGCAACGCAGAGCATGGCATTGGCGAACGAAGGCATGTTTTAATGAGCTATATACCCATTTGCTTTTATCCGAAGAAGAAGGAAAGACCACAGCGAAACAAGGAAATGCTCCACCACTTCAGGTTTCAAAATCACTGACGCACACGAAGTGCCTGATTTTGCATGCCTAGAGTGAGGAATAAAAACAGAGCTCGCGTCCAAAACATACCTATGCCGTCGCTGTAGAGAACATGTACTAGCTTGTAGACACAACCCCTGGGTTTATTAGTGTAGCGGTCCTCGTTGTGCCACTATGCCCCGCGTCACACTGCCCACAGGTCTACTTGTTCTGAAGCGGTAGCTTCGGCCTCGGCCCATCTGACGTCACAGCCCTAGACAGTCGTGAAAACACGTGACATTCTACGGCCATAGCGTAGAAAGCCGCCTCGGCCAAAGTCGCGGTCGCGGTCCCGCTCCTCCAAGCTGTGATTGTGACAAGCCATTGCGTGGTCGTGGTGTGGGAGGGCCAGACATGCCCATGTTGGCAGTCCATTGGTGAGATGATCGCATTTGCCCATGGGATCCAGACCGAGCACGGTCCTGCAAGGAACGGCGGTCGGGATCGAGGACACGACGACGTGGACCAGACGCGTTGCCGTCCGTGTGACGCAGGGTGATCACCTCGGACTCGTCTTCCAGGGCGACGGTAAGAAATTCGGTGCTGAGAAAGACACGTGTCTTGTACCTCGAGCTGACGGGAGATATTGTTAGCCAGGATTGTGCAGCCAGGCGAGGTTAACGATACACTTTCTTCTAGCACTACACGCGACCTACTCCGACCACTGCGTATTCATCATTTCCGCGCAACGCCAATCCAAGCATTAAGCCTAAGCCCGACCCTACCCTTCCATTCCTCCCCTTCCGCATCCAAACTCTTGACCACCTTCATCCCTTCAAAGCCAAGCACCGCCTCCACCATCGCCTCCTCCAGCCTCCCCTTCTCCTCCGTCGTCCAATCCTCGCCCACAAATCCCAACATACTCTCCTTCAACGCGCCGCATAAATCTTCCAGATCGGTTCCCCAGAACCAGGCGTCGCGGCTTTCAATGCTGACATTCGAAGGCGCGAAGCCGCCGGCTTCGAGGGTAGAGCGCAGCATGGTGGGGTCTTTCCACGGGTAAAGGAATGTGGGGCGCGGGAAGGGGGTTGCTGGTTTGATGATTGCCTCAGCGGCGTCGAAGAGGGATTCGAAGGCGAAGGTCCTATGGGCTTATGTTAAAATGGATTCAATATCTCCTCCCCCTCCTTTTTTTTTAGGAGATATCAAAGAGTTTTGGTGTTAGCTGTCTTTTTGATGGGAGCGCATGAAGGAGTCAGAAGGGAAAGTGGACAGTTTTGCAGGGTATGCAGTGCGACAGATTGTGGATGTGCACGCAATGCCGAACTCGTGAGCGGTGAGAGCTTTAAAGAAGTCGGGCCTGGGGAGCCAGAATTGGGAATAGACGTGGCGCTGGCGCAAATTGGGGGAGGTAAAGTGTGCACACAGCTGCATCAGGCTTTACAGGACGCCGCCGGGGGAAATCCAATACACAGAGAGCAGGAAAGAACATAACTAAAGGAAAGGAAAGGAAAGGAAAGGAAAGGAAAGGAAAGGAAAGGAAAGGAAAAGGAAAGGAAAGGAAAGGAAAGGAAAGGAAAGGAAAGGAAAGGAAAGGAAAGTTGCAGCAAATACCTCCAACAAGTCACCACAGCCATCCCGCCTTCCTTCAGCGTCCGCCTGATTTCGCTGGCCCCGGCCACCGGGTCGGGGAAGAAGAAGATTCCGAAATTCGTCACGCTGACGTCGAACGTCGAGTCGCCGAATTTTAGGTCCTGGCCGCTCATCACCGCCGCACTCACATTGCTAGCCCAGCCGTGGGAGCGGATCTGGGCATGCATGATGTCGATCATGTCGGGCGAGGCGTCCACGCAGCGGATCTGGGCGGAGGGATAGCGCTGGAGCACGGCGGAGGCGATGGCGCCGGTGCCGCAGGCGTTGTCGAGAATGAGGGCGCGAGTGGGCAGAGTGGGGAGGATGGAGGTGACAATATGGGTAGCGATGGCGCGGGTGGCGCGGCCGATGCGGCGTTCGTAGGTGGTGGCGGAGCTGCTGAAGGACGACAGGAGGTTGGAGGGCGGGGCGTTAGTCATCGTCGTGATAGGAGATGTGGGTTCCTGAGGGGCAGACATGGTGGATGGTATTGAAGCGAAGGTCTGATTTTCTGGATTTTTTTTTTTGGACAGGAAAGGAACAGAGAGCACGATGCAGCGAGGAATAAATCTCGTGATATTGACAGCAGATGATGAGGAAATAACTGAAAACGCAGAGTTGACAAGTGAAAGAAGTCTTATCGCTCTTACCTGTAAGCAACGCGCCTTACCGTCAGCTTATGTTTACTCGCTTGACCCTTATTTTACAGTAGGATACGTGTCTTCCCGTAATCAAAGAAGTTTGGAAGGGGCGGCATATCCTCAGCTTCAGCTTCTAAATGATGGTCTTGCACTTCTCCAAATTTCAGCTGAGCGGTAGGACTTGTCTAATTAAGGCCGGCGTGAGGGTGTGTCCGGAAATTTCGCATTTGGTTGAACAAAGTCGATCAGTTTGAAGAGGCTTCGAAGTCCGTTGATTCACTGGCTCATTAAACTGTCGAATCTGGGCTGCGCAGGCGGAGATAGTCGTCTCTCAAACAGGTGATGGACAAGATACCACTACGAAATGTACCCCCTTCGCCAGCAGCACCGTGCGCTTTAGCGAGACGTTGAGGATCTTTAACTATCCTCCAGGCGCCGCTTACCTAGATGTTTCAGGTATTCTTGAAAACGCCTCCTCAAATTAGTGCATATTAAGGGATGCTAAAGTGCATTACCCACTCGCCGGCGAAGGGAGAAAAGCTCGGTTACAGCGCTGCTCAAGGCCCTGTGTCACCCACAGTGCCCAATATAGAGTAGGAGCATATCCGTGCTCCTGTCTTTTCAGATATAGCAATCCGTCACTTCAATGGGGTATGGCTTGAAGGATGGATCCATTTCCTCTTTCGGCACGGGATGTAAAAGAAGGGAACAGTGTTATGGTGCTCAGTATTTCGTGCCCTTCTCAAAACAGCACGGAGGAGACAAGAAAAAAGGTGCGGTGGATATTAGCCTAAAAGTGTCAAGTTCATCTTATTCTCCTACTCAAACCGAAGATTAGCCATCGTAACTTGACTTTCAATGCCTCATGAGCTTGTCGAAGCTGCACCCACTTCTTAGCTTCGGGCTCCTATGCTTTTGTCCCGAGGCAACTGCGAGTCTAAGGAGTCCATCTGGCAGAAAATAGAAACACGGAGAAGTTTCGGGGAGCAGGATTGCTATCCCTGTGGTTCAAGTGTAACGGAACAAGGGGGGCTTTGGTTCCACGGCTATGGGGGAAAAAGCTGGGGAGAAGTCTGGGGAAATTGCGGGGAGGGATCCTTATCCGAGGCAAAGAGTTTCCGGCGAATCTCGGGGAAAAGGCTCCAGGCTAAAGCTTAAAGGACAGAACGACTGGATGATTGGATAGCAACGCCGCCCAGATGGGAGGCCGAGGTGCGACGGCAGTGTTCATGGGGATTTCGCATCTCGTATCCGGCTTATGGGAACAGCAGACGGCATCTTTTGTAGAGCAAACGCCATTCTTGCCCTAGCCTGTAAACAGCTTGCCTTGCGAAAGCGCTGGCTTCGAGTGTCGAGTATTACGTTAAACGCACAAGAGTGTAATCATGCGGCGGGGGGTTGGGCGACAGTGAGGTTGACATGTGGGATGAGAATAATCGACGACGTCAGGTGGGCGCTGATTAACACCTGACTATCTGAAGAAGTAAAACGCACAGCAATAATGTAAGGGCAACGGGCTTAGTCGGATGACTTATCAAGCGTCGTTGTCATCAGGTCTCGTCATCATGCGTTGATCACGAACAGGGAGGGCGTGGAATGTGTGGAAAGAGTCCGTGGGGGAGGCCGACGGCAGAGCGGCGCGGTAGGCCGATTTTACTATTCGGGCGCTGACGGAACTGCCAGATACGGACAAGACCAACACAGAGCGTGTCACTTTTTGCAGGTTTCGTACCGAGCGTACTCGTCGCTTTTGGGCCTTCCGCTGTTCGCGAGAAGAGGGTGAGGAATGCTGACGTAGGAATTGGGGAAGCCTGTCTTGACCTTCACTGTCTCTAGGGCTAATCATAGCGATGGTGAACAATCATGATTGCGTCTGCGGTGTGGAGCAGACGGCGGCGTTCCGTCGGAAGACACTCGGCCGATGAGGAAAACTTTGCCGCCTCTTAGTCCGGCTTTGAGGAGTTGGGTGTGGTCTTAAATGCCGCGGTGGGCAAAGACCAGAAAAAAGCAAGATTCCGAAGTGCGAAACGTGGCATGTCGAGTCATCTCCCATGTTGCCGCACGGTTGGTGCTTTTCGGGCAGCAGGCAAAGCAATGCCAACACAAGCAAACATTCACCCGGCCGGGCGCCGGTTAATCATTGTCAACGGAAACCGACGCGCTTAGTCCTCGATTCATTAGGAAGTTGACCTCAGGCCCAAATCGCAATCCATGCTTCTAGCCAATCACTGGCGAAGCATGGCCACGCCCCCATGGAGGAACATCGGAGAAAGTACGGTAAGGCTCGGTAGCATGCTTATATGATGACTTGATGACTAGGACAGGCCTCTTTGGGGGAATGGGAGATGGCGTCCGAGAGTATGCCATCGGGAAAGCAGGGTAGCAGGGTAGCACATCGTATATACATGTTGCGCTGCGCCGACTTCTGAAGCAACGATAAGTTGCACCACTGTGTTGCCCGTTATTGCCACCAGAAATAGCAGTACTTGACCCCTGTGCCATCCCCACGCAACATTCTATGTACCTCGGCCAGCCCCAAAACAAGGAAACAAACAAAAACCGCACCACGCAAAAACCTGCAGATATCATCAAGTGACGAGTGACGGCGTCAAAAGGCTCGAAAAGGGACGAGGCGCCTCGGCTTGCTTTCTTCGCCTCATATCACCAACACCAGGCTCCCCCAAAGGTGACGAGTTATCCATTACCAAATCTCCTGAGTCGAGTGGAGATTTGAAGGAAGCCCCGTCGACGGTAGGCAGCGACTCGGGCTGGAATTGGGCATTGTCCAGGATCGCGTTAGAGCACTGCCTAGGGCGGTCCGCGACCGGATTCGCCCTCCCGCTGCACGCCGGAAGCCACCTGAAGCCACTTGAAGCCAACCACCTCGGCGCACCTCCAGGCAGCTGTCACCCTGTCCGGCCAGCACAGTTCAGCTGCAGCCAACGGCAAAACAAAAGTCAGGAGAAGCGGTCAACAGACCGACTTTGACTCACTTTTCCTTCAAATAACCCTACACAGCCTCATCGCCGCCTTCAGACATCCTCCAACTCACACATCGACTTCTGTGCTCATCTCAGACTCGTTTCGTTTCGACCACACTCGGCCACGTACCCGCGCGCAGCCACATTCTTGGTGTGCGGAAGTTTCACAACGCGCCTCCGTAGCACCCTGATCACCCGCCCACCCAAGGGGCTAGATCACAGCGCCCACGCGCGCGCGCCCCCACAACACCCTCTCAAAACATCTTATCACGCCCCGCGCCCCCCTCGACTCATATCCATTATCGATACAAGTATCGTATCCCCGTCGCATCCCACCATCGCGTCGCCATCTACATCTGATCGCGACGATTGTATGTCGCAGAGAGCTACAAACCGCCTCGACTCCTCATAACAAGGCCCCGTAACGCACAGCAAGCGCTGGCTGGCCCAGCATCGCCCGCAAACATCAACACAAACACACCTCCTTCCTCCAAATCACACGCCACAACCACCCAAGATGCACTTCTTCTCCTCGCCAACTTCCAACATCCTCTCTTCCACCTTTGCTCCCGCCTCCGTCGCCATGTCGCGCTCTGACTCGCGCGACTCGGCGACCTCCACCACCTCATACACCCACCACCACTCCTGGGACATTCGCCCGCGCACCTCGCCGTCAGCAACATACTCCTCCAACGCCTCGCCGAGCCCACGCGCTCACGAAACTTCACACCGCCGCGCATCCTCCTCGTCGTCATCATCTTCATGCTCAGCCGCGGGATGGACACCCTCACCTTACCGCTCCTGCCTGTCGCACGCCGAAGACTCATCATCATCTTACCTCTCTGACGACGACTTGCTTGACCTACCCACCCTTGAGGTCGACCTCATCGAGTCGCCCGTCCAGAAGGAGCTGTCGACAGAAGAACAGATCGAGATGCTCCGTGCCTATCGCGAGCGCGAGGAGGCCGCGCATGCCCATCACTACCACGGCGCAAGAGGTGCACTACATGCGGCCAAGCCGGAGCTGTGGTTCCATTACAACCAGCACGCGCAGCCGCAGAAGAAGACCAGGGTTGTTCGCTTTGCCAGCGAGGAGTCAAGACGGTCGAGTACAGGCAGGACACGGCCGTCGGCGCTCCGACGGTCGTAAAGACCATCGAGACTCATTTTTTCCGGGAGCATTCTGCAAGCGTTTTGACTACGATTGATCATCATGTGTTTTGATACCTTTTTGGATTTTTCTTGACCATTTAGCAAGCGACTTTACGACCCAGCAGTTATCATTGATACCCCCAGCATTTTTACCACCTTTTGGTCTAGCGAGCATATGAGCGGCATCTGCACTTACCTGATCATTTAGTTGATCATCTATTGTTTATTGTAGTTAATGAGTACATACGTCCACACATCATCGTCTGATCACGCTTCCCAAAGTTTCCAATAAAACTGTGAAATTGTAAAAGTTGCTAAGCATGTTTTTGAGGGGTTTTTCGTTTTGTGTGCGCCGCTAGAACCATGTAGCTACTATCGTTTTGGGAACATGTGATAAAAAATTTGATGAAAAAAATGACTCAACCATTCAGCTTCACCGCTCTCACGGACAGAGACAGGCCGGGGTGCTGAGCCAAAGGTTTCTTTTTTGGCTTTTGGCCTTTGGCTTTTTTGCTTTTGGTTTTCGAGGTGCATACAGATACAGAGCTGGATCGGGTGGAGGAGGGTCTTACTGCAAGGGAAAAGTAAGCAGTGAAAATGAAGTGAGCAGTGAGAGTGAGATAATCTGTAGGTGAGCGCGGTCTTTACGAAGAGGGGACATTTGGTTCTTTTGGACAGGCTATATGACGCGCAGAGGGAGGGAAGGTCATAGACATGTGCGATTATCCTCTCATCTATATATATCTCTCTCTATAGGCAAGTAGGTAGGCTTACCATGCTAAAAATCGGTGTCTGGTATCCTTGACGATGCTCCTTTTTGTCTCTGACGTGTGCTTCGTACAGGATCCAGTTGTCGCAGTCGCCGCTGACCCATGGGAGGAAAACCTCCGGCTGACTCTGCGCGGCCTCGCAACCATCCGTTCCACAGGCGAGCGCCGTCGAAATGCAGATGATGTTCCAACGTGAAACAGTGCAATGCTTCGTCGCCAGCCGGAGATGGCCGATAGTAAGCCACAAAGCCTTGAGAGTAGCACACAAAGTCTCATATCTCCATGGTCACCTATGTCATTGAATAGGGCATGGTTGTTCCTGCAGGACTTCAGCATTTAGGTCGGTGCAATGACGGTTCCTGCAGGATCATGTTACTGCATGCAAGCAAGTCAGTGGCCTGGCACTGACCGCAACAAGAGAAGGTAGACGGAACAAGAAGACATGAACGTCTATTCGACAAATGAACCTCGGACTGGAAACCGAGTATGCACTTCTAGGTTGTGCTCGACGATAAAAACAAGCTCACAGTCTGACGGACGGGTAAGAAGAGGAATAGCGTCTCTCCCAACCGACCCGTCACACAGAGTGTCACCATGAACACGGTGCACCTCGCGGCTGTGCATCGTCGGTATCGTGAACCAGCAAGCCAAATATGCGGCCTCTGCTGAGACCGGCGGCGAGGTGCATTGTACTTGACTTGGTTTGGAACGCACCCCAGGGTCAATCCGGGACACGTTGTCCAGCAACGTGTACGCAGGCAACGGTTTTGGCTAGAAGCTGCATGCAGTAGGTTGCCGTAACAATTGGGCGTCTGTCCGTGGACCGGCTCCCCATGGACAAAGGACTGGACTTGCCCCGGTGAGGCGGATGCACGTCGTTACGTGCCGGAGCGCCAAGAAAAGTGGCATGTTGGCTACCTCTAACAATTCAGGCGTCACTCATGCCTGCGTAGGACAGGGCAAGGTGGAGTAATCTTCCCCAACTTACACGGTTTCATGCAACCGATCCATAGACACTTTTCAATATTGGAGGTGAAAGGCTTTGCAAAGCGGTGGCTGGATTACGGGGCGTTCTAATGGAACCTAAAACGTAGCGTGGGCGCGTACGAGTCAAGAAGCCAAGACTAGCTTAAACTTATCAATGAGAAATCAATTTGACAGAGCCAAAGCAGCTTAGTGGTGGTCGCATTTTGGCATTCCACCAATGAGAGTTCGCGATAACGTGAATTTGCTGATCGTGATGTGATGGGCGATGGGAGGAAACAAGCTGGACCGCTCTATTGAGAAAATGGATCGTGCCGTGGCGAACGGGATCGCCTTGGAATCTCCACATGATCTTGATCTTTTCAGAGTTGAACAGAAATTCTTGAGATTGGACATTAGTTATGAAGGAGTCATGTATTTCTGGGCGGTGAAAATGAGTTGTGAAGAAAGCGTAGTGGGTCCCAAAATCCTGAAGAGCCAGGAATAGAAAGCGGCCCGGAATTCTTGCGGCGGGCGCCACTGCAGGAAATGAAACAAGAAGATCTGCTAGACCTTCAATGCACTTTATCGATAGACCCGCCAAGTGGAACGTTTTGAAAAAGAGCCGAAGCCAGGTTGTTGAAGAAAGTGTCCCCTTACGAGGCAAGAACCCGGTTACCTGGTTACCTCTCCTTGGAATGGGTGATCTTGTTGGAGCAAAAGCTTCTTGAACGCGCGGCAATCCTGCTTCTCTGCAAGTGGGGGCAGGTATTGCTAACCTTCATGGCTTGTATGGACCGTGCAATAGGAGGGGGTCAGACGGAGAGCTGCATGGCGGTACCCAGTACCATTCAGTGGCATTATGCGTAGCCGTCGGGTGCCTTTTTCGCAGGATTTCGGGTACCAGTCCACTGAGAGGCCTGAAAATTGCGCATCTTCGTCAGCACCGACTGGCCTGGAAATAGTAGTCGTTTGACCGACGGCAGGAATGATGCCTGCTTATATCCTCCCAATGCTGTCGAGTTGTTAACCGCCTTGCAACTGGTTTTGCGTATCGATTTGGTCATATTCGAAATGATCAAATCTATTGTCCGAGATGTGGTAGCCAATTGCTCCCGAAGGAGGCTAACAGACGAGGGTTTCGGAGCCATGCCAGGCGATGTGGGTGAGGACGTTGTTTGACCTGTGATGCGAAGAATGATTGGTGGCCCATGTGATCAGGCCTGCAGACGCCAGTGGAAGCCCCTGCACCCGCCAAGCCAATAGGATTGCATCACCCGTCCAAGATCTACTCGCTCCACACACGTCGTCACCACTCGTGCCTGACCCAGATCCCAAGCTACACTGCATCAGGGCAGACTCCATTCTCCAAGCGACAAGCTCGGCCAGAGCATGGCATGGTTTGACGAGGGCCCTTGCGGGTTCGCAAGTCTTCCGTCCGCCATATCCTGCGGGGCTGCAATCAAGATGCCCCCATCCACACGAGGTCTCCAGCAACCTGCCTCCCCAATACCGTTGGCAGATGGCGGACGTAACAGCTCTCTCTTGCTGGTGTCTTTACTTTGCATACAATCTCTTTGTCTCGAAGTCAGCGCCGATCCTTCATACGTCTACTTGCGCCAGCCTATGAAGTGTGCAGACCTAGCCGCCAGTGTCAGTCGCTTCCGTCGTAGCTGGGCGTTTATGCCGGTTGGCGTGCTCTCATAGTCACTGCCAGAAGCGCCTCTCCCCCCATACCAGTACCCGTGCCGCCTGCAGTGGTTCTCCCATCCTTTACCACACTCTTACCGAGTGTTTTGACTCCTGCCTGCTGCATAGGCCTGCCCAGGATTTACCCGCCCATTGCCAATAGTTACTCCTAACCAACAGGCGCTTAGAGCTTCTTCAAACGTTCGAACAAACTGCCTGCTCTTAGCCGCGACCCTGAACGCCTTTGCATGCCACAAACTCGGCTGCCAACATCTCCCTGCAATCATTCGGGTACTCTTGACTTTGGTGCCCACTTGCGTTGGTTGGCATCAGATACCGATTGAAAAGTTAATCGATAGGGTTCGTGGGACGCTCCTCCTCACCTTTGTTTCTAGATTTTGGAACCGGTTTCAAGTGCGATGATCGGACTGTACCTTTCCCTCACTTCTCCATTGTTCAAGAGTCTTTTAGTGCCGGTACTGACAGACGAACCAGGCGCCCTTCGAGGGCTACAGGCTCTCTAGCGATGTCCGCTGGCCTACCGGCAAGGCATCGCTCACTATCGTCCAACTCGAGACCTATCCACGCACAGCTTTCGGCATCATCGAAAGGAAAAACTAGGGCCTTCGACAACTACTTCGCACCATGCGCTGCCACGGCTTCGCTTCTCCTATTCTCTCAAGGACCTGTCATAATTTGTTTACACCACGACACTCTTGCCGTCGAGAGAAGATTCACGCATCATAATGACGACGTGCAATTCATATCTGTGGATAATGTGAGCGAGAGGGGGGCTGGGAGGCTCGTGGTCACCTATGATGTTGGCCAGACTGCCATTGTCTGGGACCTGTTCACCGGCAACGAGCATGCTCGATTTGCCGCATTTGAGCCATTGCAAGTCGCGGCCTGGATGCGAAATGGGAACGTAGCTTTTGGTAGATCACTCCCCCTTGCGCTCCCAAGTAAATCCCGCTAATATCCAATAGGCAACACCAAAGGCGAGGTCATTCTGTTTGAACCATCCACCCAAGAGCACGTGTCAGCAAGAACTATATTTGATCCAATAACGGCACTTGCGCCAGCGTCCGATTGCAAGACATATGCTATAGGGTACCTCATCCTGCATTCAATATCGCTCCACCCCGTTTAACTAACAACAAAAAAACAGATACCGAAATGGCTCCATTCTTTTGGCGTCATTACAACCCGCTTTCACAATCCTTCATACTCTGAGCACATCAAGAGGACCCTCTGCAATCGCGAATCTTGCGTGGCACGCTTCATCATCCAAGCAAAAATCAGATATGCTTGCAACGCAGACTTCTGATGGCGATTTAAGAGTTTGGAGTGTAGCCAAGCCTCCAACCAGCGAAGCCCCAAAAGTCATTCGTGTGCTGAAGCGAGCCGACACATTCGCATCCGGTCCCAATTGGATGTCGTGGTCTAAAAATGGACGCATTGTCCAGTATTCAGAGAAGTAAGTTGGCTCCCTAATATTGATGCCTGAGTAGCCTTATAGTGCCGTTATGCTGATCACTGCCTTCCTCGCAGAGAGACCTGGTCCTGGGATGTTCGCACTAAACACGTTACATACGAACCAGTACCCACGATCGAGAATGTCAGAGCTCTCGCCAGTTACGGTCCAACAGCAGCATTGTTTACGCTAGGCCCCAACAACACCGTACAACAATACGATCTTGAACATCAGCAAATGGTTGCCAACGTTCAGCACCACCCGGCAATTGTTCCGCCAACCCCTCCTGAGGAGAATCGTCAGCTTGGCATGTCCGCATCGGAGAGCGAGGAGGAGTATGCGTCCCCAATTCGAAGAGCGAATTATGAGATTTCAGCCCTCGAAGCGGCCCGTCTCCTGAGAACTCAGTCCACAAGTCCTCGTTCTGTCCCAAGCCGAACAGGTTCGGTGAGCTCGCGAACTTCAAGTTTGAAAGGACGCTTCTTCGAAGCACCTTCACCCGCGCAGAGGACTGATCGAAGTGGGACTACCTTTTCTTTTGGCATGCAGTCACAGATGTCAAGAGACCCACTATTGACAAGCAGTTCACTATCGTATCCTTCCTCCGTCCCCTCACCGGCTTCGACTAGGTCTGCACGGAAAGGGTCTCGTTTGCGGCAAGAGATATTAGCAAGCCCTGAGGAAAAACCACTCCCGGAACTGTTTCCGTACATTCGATCTAGACTAAGCGATGTGCCATATAAACCAATGCGACAATTCGATGAATCCCATTTGACGCCCGATGACCTTCGAAGGCAGATGCTGAACGTGGTCTTCGGTTGGGAGGGAGATATTCAAGACCTCATCCGAGACGAATGTAAGTACATATCATGATTGCCCCCCCCCCCAAAAAAAAGACTCAGCAAAAGTCCTAACTTAAGCCGTACTTTAGTGAGCCGACATCCAATGGGCAGTCAAAATGCTGTCTTACTGTCTAAATGGTTAGATGATGACCCTGAACATATGGCTGCCATGATTGGTGCAGGTGGAATACCTTCGAATCTCGACTGGATGATGCTTGCCCTTAGTGGACTCGGGAATCAGGCTCAAACGAAAAAGATCGGCCAAGCTTTCGTTGAGAAAATGCTTGCAAAGGGCGATGTTCATGCAGCAGCTACAATTCTGCTCAGCTTGGGAGATGAGAACGATGCCATCGAGGTCTACGTCACGAGAAATTATTTCATGGAGGCCATTCTACTTACGTGTCTTCTTCGGCCAACCGATTGGCAGCGACAGTCTTTCCTGGTGAGGAGATGGGGTGAGCATGTTGTGGAAAACTCTCAACAGCATCTTGCCATTAGGTGCTTCTCCTGCACAGGTGTGGAGCCGTCTGAGCCCTGGACATCACCAACTGCCCAAAGAGCTGCAAACTTTTCTGAGCAATTCGCGGCTGCGGAGCAGATGATTCATGCCCAAGCTCAGGCTCAAGCTCAGGCTCAGGCACAGGCGCAGTCTCAGGCCCAGCAGAACTTCAAGCCGCGACGGGACTTCTTGGATGCGCCAACGCCAGTTGCTATGCCAGCTCCACCAGTGCATTTTGGATCGGCAGCTCCAGGTAGCCGCATGACAACAAAGAATTCGGCTCTGAGGCTTATTACATCCTTTGCACCGTCTAATCAAGCGTATAGATTCCCTGGTCTGAAATCGGACGACAGAACGCCTACCAATGCACCGGGCGTAACGCCTATTGCAGAATCTGCAGTGGGTGAATCAGCTTTGACACCTGGAGGAATGGGGTCCTACCGTCTCAATAGCGCGCGCTCCCTCGGCAATTTATATTCCGGGAGGACAGCAACTCCGGGAGGCTATTTGCGACAGCGTTTGCCATCCATTGGCGAGACTCCGATAGACGTCACTCCTCCCTCAATCCCTACTTATCAAGCTCCGAAGCCATTGCCAACTCCCGATAACTCCGGTTCTGACAAAGAGAAGGAGGTCGAACCAGGCGCTGCCACTGCTCAAACATCCGAGAAGTCCGATGAAAAAGCCCCCGTACTTCTCCTGAGTTCGGCAAGGTATGAGCCGACGAATACTCCGAAAAAGGACACGCCCTTGACCGCTCTTGAACCGCCAACAATTATAAAATTTCAGCCGACCGAGATACTAGCTTCTCCAGGCGAGTCGAACAGCCGGAATGGTTCTCGAACACGGAAGCCAGAAGGACTCTCCATTCAGATGGTGCCTGTTCAGGAAACCGTGGATGACTCCTCCACCGAGCCTGCCACTTATGCTGAGTTGTTCAGGCGGTCCGAGACGGCGGCATCGTATACCACCACCCAAATTGATACGCACAGTGAAATGACAAGTCCGCCGAACACTGGTAATAGCCAGAGATCATTGCAGACGCAAAGTCCGAGCATAAGCGGCAGGAGCATCGACCAGTACATCAGCAGCCTAGAGCAAGCCCAGTACTATAGCAGGCAGCATCGCAGTCAGCCCTACAGCAGTCGTGATCGGCGTGGGAAAGAGGAGCACCACGAGCGCAAGAAAAGCAGGCATCGACAAGGGACTCCGTCTGAAGAGGATCGCGGACGGAAAAACCGCCGCGTGATTCCATCCTCGAAAAGGTCGCCCTCGTCCCCCATACCGATGTCACCAGAAGATCTGAATATGTACAATGCGAGTGTCGAAAGTTTTGACTCCGTTTATCAATCTAAAAGCGATCACATGACGCAAAAGTCTCGAGACAAAAGCAATCATTCTAGGTCGGCCATAAAAGTACGCTCCGATTCGAAAACCGGTGAGAGGCATCGTCATCGATCAACTTCGAGGAATGCAGATGGTAAGAGCAGAACGTCAAGCCGTGCGACGAGTCGCCGTCGTAGTCCTGGCCTAGTGCTGGACTCGCTCTCTCGAGGTCGCCAAGAGACAAGGAGGGAAGGCTCTCGACTGCGGTCGCCCTCTTCACCAATTCCGATGGCTGCCACTGGGGAGGACTTTAGGAAGATGAGCGATGTAGATCCTGCACTTCGGTTAGTCTCTCATGACCGGGAACGAGTCCAAAGGAGCAAGAGCCGAAGACCAGAGCGAGGCACGAGTGCTAGAAGAGATCCCTCGCCTGACCGGCGAAAGTCTCGCACACGGTCAAGTAGCCGTCGGCCGAGAGATCAAGATATTGGCTATTCAAGAAAGAACAGTATCAGCGGACGCGCCGAGGTAATGGACAGAATGGCAAACCTCAATGCTTCAGATGATCGTCTACCCGAACAGCAGTGGACGGCCGTATCGGAACAAGCTCTCAGCATGGCCGAGGACCCGCTGTACTCAGCCCTCTACCAAGACGCCAGCTCGGGAGCGAAGCTCCAGTCGCTGTCAGAGCGAAAGAAGAAGGAGATCGCAGCTGCGGAACTTGAAGCTCGACGACTTTCGTTAGCACGAAGACCATCGGCCCCAGCCATTCCACTTCCAGGGCAATTAGCTTTGCATAATAAGTCGCTCTCCGTTGGCACGCCCCCCACGCTTCTACGATCGAGTACGGAATCAAATCTGCCGACGCAACAGTCGAACAGCTTTATGGGAAGAATGATGGCCAAAAATTCTCCTACCGAGCCGACTCATTCCGACTCAGGTTCGTCAGAGAAAGAGTCATCAAAGTCCCGCAAAGCTCTGCCGGGCACTCCGCGCGCCATGAGGCACCCTGAGTACAGCTCCAACGCTGAAGCAGTGCCTGACATACCCGACAACCTGGTGACTTTGACCGGAAGTGTCTATCGTGCGGAGTCACAAGCTGATATTCGACGCTCCATGTCTGCCCCAATACCCGACCTTGCGGACGTAAGGCCGGTGCTAGCCAACATTCCCATGCATCCTGCTTACGACTGGCGACTTCCCAACAGTCGATCAAACAGCAAGACTCGTGAACGAGAATTTTCACCGAGTAGACGTGCACCATCTCGTGACAGAGCGCGCGGATCTCCACGGGACGTTCAAATAGCAACATTTGGTACGATTACGACCGTTGCAGCACCGCCTGTTCTGCCAGAGTTGCAACACCTGGCTTCACCACCCCCTCCGCCACCTCCGCCACCTCCACCACCAATGGCCCATCATCAAGCGGTAAACGACATAGCATCAATTCTAGGGAACAGCACAAATCAAGATGATTCTGGATCCTCGACAGCACCGATGATCCAGACAGGATTCCCAGATCCGCCGCCTGTCCCTCAACACCGACGTGGAAGAAGTGGCAATGAGAATTTTGTCGACAAGATCCGCTCTATTACCGGCAGACTGCGATCTACCAGCCGCGGCCGAAACACTCAGTCTCCGCCGTCGGCACACAGCGAAAACCCAAGTCCATATGAGAGCATTCCCATTCAAAACTTCCAAACCATGAACGCAGTGTCATGACGCAAGCAGCTGTCGTTCTGATTCAGCATAGCTTACCGTACAATTGAAAGACTTCTCTAGCGTCAAACTGTGCTCTCTTTGCAGTAACCATGTGTCCCTGCGACACCCCTTTCTTTTCGCTCTCTTCAGGATGCAAATGCATCACGCTTATGATCTTATGGATTTGGTTTGGTGTTGGTTGATGTGTCAATCTGTTTGAATATCTGTTCGTCCTTTGCAACAATTTTAGTACAAGTGTAGGGGTTTACTCGAGACGAGGTTACCCTCCTTTACACTTATGTACAATCATCAAGCATCCAAAAGCTCGAGATAAAGCTACCTGCCTCACGGCGAACAGAAATTCCAGGGTAATATGGGGACGGTGAATCTTAGCATGGGATCGCTACATAGGGTAGTCAATCAATATAGACTTGACCCATCATGATGTACATTTCATCCACGTTGGAAAAGGACAGGTCTTGAAGTGCTTCTTGAACTAGCCGCTTCAAAAAGCAGAATGGTCGACGGCGAGAACTTGGAGCCAAACCTGCCCACTGCATCGAATAAATTTTCCCTGCGGCTACGGGCGGGTTGTCTATTAGCGCGAAAATTCCAGTTAAGATGCAGTGAGGCTCCAGGTAAAGAATTTTGGTGTGTGTGACCCTTAATTCTTGATTTGACGCTAACTGAAACCCCATTAGCAGCAAGTGAGATAATAGGCCCAGCGGGACGGTTTCCCCCTTCCCCCCCCCGGGGACTTGTCTTAAGTCGCAGCTAACAGCGACCTACGCCTACGAGGGCAGCATCCCTACCGCACCTATTTCGGCTGGAGATTATCCCATCATCTTCGGCTATGGATGGTTCCCTTTGAGCGCGAAAATTCCAGTTAAGAAACAGTTAAGTCCCAGGTAAAGAATTTTGATGTATGTAACCTTAATCCTTGGAGACGACGCTAATAAGGGAACCATCGACCGCCAGGTGAAATTTGCCAGCTGTAAAGTAGTGAGGAGGCCTACCTGAAAGGGGCTCAAGCGTGTTGTTGCCGGCCTTTTTGTCCCTGATCCCCTGTGGCCCAACCTTTTGGCCTCGGCGGCGGAGGCGCTAATAGTGGACAAATTTCTTGCGCAGCATGCTTGCCCAAGACCTCGACAGCAAGGGGACAGCGAGATGCAACTGTCTGCTGAGCTTAGGCGAATTAACATTTGCATTTCACTAAAGCTGCAGTGAACTCAATCCGGGACAGATTTAGTAACGCATTCAGCAGCGTTTTGTCGCAGCTGTTGGCGGATGGTTGATTGCTTCTAAAATTGTGAGGCTCGTAGGCCAAACGCCCAAGAGTCATATAACCGCACCAGCATTTTCAAATTTTCCCATCACAAATTACCAACCGCCAACTACATCTGCTTATTATGTCCTGCGTACGCCTTAGTTCACGTCTATCTAGTAGGCTTACCACCTAGGACGTACTACGCTTGCTATCGTCCGCGAGGCATCTAGGTAGGTGTACGCTAGGCATCTGGGTGTATGCCTGTCACTTAGGTATACGCCTCCCTCTAAGGTGTCCGCCTCCCACCCAGGTATACGCCTGCCCACATCTATCATCTAGGTAGATGCAGTAGGCAATTGACAATTTGTGATTGGAAAATTTGAAAATGCTGGTTCAGTCATAATATCCCGCCATACCGGGCAACTCAATCGCATCCCCAGGCTGTTGGCGCGTTAGCATGGAGTAAACCTACCCTACGACTTGTATTCCTTCTTGAGGACCCCAACAAGTCGGCTCACAATTCGGCGACTTCCGGCAGTTTGCTCTAACACATTGTGGCCGGATGTGATGCAGGCTTCAACTCAACCTAAAGGCGGCGCAGCCAAGCCCCCCGGCCTGCATGCGGCCAACGGTCCTGAAGAGCCTTGAAATATGCCTGAAGTGGGCTGCGCCCTTGTTCATGACAGCCTGACTCACATCGAACCACCTACGACGAGACCTACCGCAAGAGCACACCGCCACATACGCGCAGAGCAATGTCTACTCCCCAGACAGCTATCTCAGGCCCTTCCATCCCTCTTCGGCATCTACCAGTCCTTCGGCCTACTCAAAATGGACCCTCTGTTAATGCGGTGCCTGGTGCACCCGGACAGGGATATCACTCCGGATCTTCTCCGCAAGGCAATCAGACTGCTGGCACAATGTCAACACCAGTAACTACCAATACCGGAGCGAACACAAACATTCCTGTGAGGAATCGTCTATGGACTTCAAATCGAGTAAATCTCGGGCTTACAGTAGTGGTCTCGGCCTTTGCAGTTACTGCTTACGTTGCACAACTTCGAAGCAATTGGCTGGGCAGTATAGCGAACAAGATCGCGGAGAAGGCGTATAAAGAGCAAGTCTGGAAAGATTGTCATGACCGAACTGTAAGACCTCCAAACCCTTATGAATTGAGTCCTCTTCATTGTTTTGTAGGACGTGCAGAATTCCACGATCTGCCTTTCCATGCTCAATGAGAGCTTCGACTCCTTGGGCGAACGTTCTCACCCACGGGAATGGACACAGACCAGTGTGCAGAATTCCACGATCGGCCTTCCCATGCTCAATGAGAGCTTCGACTTCTTGGGCGAACGTTCTCACCCATGGGAATGGACACAGGCCAGTGCATATGAAGGCTACTCTATGTTCACTCGAGGTGAAAGTTACTATATAAGCTTGCCCGGAGAGCCCAGCTATTTCGAATGGAGCGAAGGAGCCTACTGGCTGGGAGATCTTCCCGAATGGAGGGAAGTATCAAGCATTCCACCTGAAGAGCACGCTGTACCAATGACTTCGCCCGAGAGGAGCGCCATGAATGCTAAGGACAAACCCTTGCATGATCAAATCGAAGATCTGTTGACAGCGCTGAACGATATGCAACGACAACAGGCTGACCTTGCAAGAGAGTTGCAGCGGGAGAGGGAAGAAAAGGAAGAAGACCGTAGTATTGCGGTGGCATTACTGGAGTCATTGAAGCAATATAGTGAGGCGGTGCGAGAAATGGCTGGCGGTGAAGCGACAGACGACGAGCTGGCGACGCAAAAGCTTGTGGAGAACGCTGAGAGGCGCTTCTCTGCAGGGGATGCGGAGCGCGTCTCAATCTTGCAAACCAAGCATCAGCTGCGAGATGCCGCATCAGAATGGAAGCAGAAACACGAGGTTGAGACATCCCGATGTCAAGAGCTGATGAAACAGCTAGCCACATTTATCTGGCGATGGGCCAAGGCAATCGTGTCGAATGTCTTTGTGGGCACGTTCCTATGTCAAATCATATTCCTATTTTTGCTTTGGGATTTGAGGTCTCGACGGAGGCAGAAGTGGACGACAAGGCGGACAGCCGGAAAGGATAGGGGAAAGACGAACTCCTGGGCCAGAATTTTTCCTCGAGGTCTTTTGGCAGCGAGCCGAGTCGAAGTCATCAGCGGCCTTTTCCTTCTGCACATGGCAGTCTTCTCAATCTCAAGTTTGACTGTCGAACTGCAAACCAGATTCACAGGTGATGTAGCATGCGGTGTCGCTCTCATGCTACTGTTCAGTATCTATTGCATTCTTGAGCCGTATGCTCAACACATTTGAACGCAATCTTTCCCACGTCCAGATGAGGAGGTCCAAGAAGAGAACATGATGCCAGAAACTAGGATGAGCATCCCGAGCTCGGCCACAGAACAATTCAAGACTCCGGATGGAATGCTGGCCTGTGAAACGATGGCTTGTACAACTGATGAATCGCTCGAAAGCAGGTATAGTGTCTCTAAGAGGTGGAGATATGTCAGCCAAAAATAGTCCCATTTGACGTGCCGGTGGAAAGAATATGGGCAGCTGTGGTTTAGGCCAGCTGAACTCAGTAATGGTGGACTTTCAAAATGCACATCTTTTTATACTGGCAACCTAGTTTCCGTAGTCTCGTGTCCCTAATAAATCGCATCTGGTTGTCTGGTGAAGTGAGATACACTCTATCCTCTTGCTGGCCTATCTGATGACTGGTCTAGCAACCTTCTAGACTTCTTAACTTTGATTCTCTTGGGGCAAACGGATGTATTTCCAAATGCGTGAGAAATTGTCTGTGTTGTAGTTATGTACAAAGCGCAACTCCAAATGTCAATCAATCAGTCAATCAATCAATCAATTAATCAATCGATGAGTGCTCGTTCTCCGGCAATGCCTTGATCCAAACGTCGTATGGCGCACAGTGCGTATAGCCTGTGGGAGCCACAACTCCACGGATATGCTTCGTTGAGTCCAATGCCGGGAGAAGGGTGTGATCGCGACAATGAATGACGTGATCATAGGAAATCAATTCCGAGATGAGCGGTGATTGAGTTCGGAAAGCCCTAACAAACTTCTCCCATGCGAAGATGCAGTGTTTGACATGGTAGTCCTGAGCCACGTACACGACGTCGTGTTCTCCCAGCGCCACTTCTTCATTAGACATTGTACGCTCTGCATTTGAGTCTGCCCACCAGGTCCAGTTATTGTTTGCAAGGTATTTTTCCGTGAGGACGCTATCGTAACACTCCGCGGACATCCAGTCCTGCATCATAACATCGTAGACGCAGCCTAGGGCTCGAGCTTCGGCGGCATTGGATCCACAGCCCTTGATTTCAGTAGGGGCTTCGGTTTTGAGCGAGGTCTCGTTGGTGAGGAAGGGTTCATCGGCGTGTGAGGTTCCATTCGTGGTCAAGTGGTCGTTTGTGGACGATGTCCGGTGAGACACAATGATGGTGGAGATGAAGGCGGTAACGATTGCGGTCAAAATGGCGATTAGGATGGTGCCAATCGGTGAGAAAAGCCAGGATTCCTTCCTCCGACCCAAGCTGGTTGTTATTGTTGACTTGCCCACTAGGGTGTCTGCTGCATCCTCCCCTCCAGACACCTTTTCGTACAACTGACTGTTGCTCCTGAAGCGCATGATGCTGGTGTGAGCGGGTCGCTCAAAATCGGAAGAAACGCTAAACGATAGATTGGACTAGATGTGGTCTTAATCGGCACTTGCTAGAAAGAAAATCAGCGACAGCCCAAGGCGAGAAGGTATTGAGGGCTTACAGTGGCTGGATAGGGGCATAACAGAGTCTTCAGCTGCAGCAGAAACCTCACAAGAATCAGTGTACCCTAATCATCTGCCACCTGTGACCTTTTTGAAAGCCGGCGACTGGGACGATGAGAGTACAGGTTAGATTAAGGGTTGAGGTATGTTGAAGAGGATCAAAGACAAAAACAGGCTTGAGAGACACCCTTTAAGGTCGGGTGGGCGTTTGACGCATCGTTGTGGCGTCAAGGCCCCGTAGTCGCTCCAAGATGTTTCTCTCTAGTGTTGGATTGGGTGGCCCTTTGTCTTAGAGTGACATGATTGAGCGACAGGGTTCAGCATTACATCTAGCAAGGTGGTTGGCCGATGAAGGCTACTGGGGACTAGGCCAAGGAGCTAGGTACGACAGTTAATCACCGGGTAAACAGGAGCCTCAGTGCTAAACTTGCTCAGGGGAAGGCCCGTGGCGATGACCCAAAAAAGTGTCCTCTTGGCATATCGGATTCTCATTGCAGCCCGGGCACGCTCTTTTTGCCGAAATCATGCCCACAAAATCACGCTTCAGCCAATTGAGAAATCTCCTTGGGTAATCTGTGGCTTACACCTGTAAGAACTGACTGTCCCACCAGCGAGCTCTTAGATTTACTACGCCCACCACCACTTCGCCTCACCTCATCTTGAACTAGGCAGGAAGCTCAAACCTATCCCACATCACCAAGCCAATCATTATCGCTGTCTCCCTACCTGCGCAACCCCCAACCGTCTCCCTCCTTCAAGCCCCACATCTTCTACCTACAACAAACACTCCCTCGACTTTCACACCATCCCGGCTTACACTCAACCACAACAGCTTACCACGCGCACCCTTCACCCAATCCAACCCCTCAATCTTCACAAACCCCACCACCAAAATGATATCCGACAACGACCTCTACACTTTGTCCATCTTCCTTGGCAGCTGTGCCATGCTGCTCATCGTCCTCTACCACTTCCTCGAGGTCAACGCCGACGAAAACACAAACGCAGAACTAAATGCAGATCTCAAGGACGAGAAGAGTGGCGTTGGCGCTGTGAAGCCAAGGAGTAACATTAAGACGAGTGCTGGGACGGGAGTAGGGGTTGGCAGTGGGAGTGCGAGTGGAAAGTCGTGACATGTTCCAGAACAAAAGCGTTTGGTTATGGTGTTAAAATGGGAACTGGGGTAATTTGGCATATTAGCGCGATTGATGTCCTCTTTGCAAGTAAAAGAGGAAGTGGGATCTCGGTTTGAAATAGAAAGACTGGGAGTAGGCAGCCGCTAACGCAAACTGCGAAAGAGAAGCTGGAGAACGACCGCCATGGACAGTTTGGGAGGCAGCAAGCAGACAAGGAGCGGCTGCTGTTGCGAAATACCATGTTTACAAGAAGACGGAAAGAAACAAAGGCTGAAATGAGCACTATCAAGAGTGAGGATTCTTGGTCAAGATTCTTGCAAACTTTGCAGAAGCAAAAAGGCAGTGTGCTTCCCTGCATTACAGCACGATAATGGTGCTGGATGGTAGAATTCTGCTCATGCTGCATGCCAGGCAACTTATGTATCTCTGACATCGTAAATTGTCTCCCCAAGTTCGTCATCGTCGACCACTCTGGCAATACCCTCATTCTGGAGCAGTGTCGCCCTTCTCTCCTTGTTGACAAGTGTACAACCACCTCTATCCATTCCCGGGCCCAGCCTCTCTTTCTTGACCTCCATCGCCCTTAGCGTCTCACTCGCACTCGTCTTGAGATCCATCTTCTCGTTCCCATGCGCCCGCATGTACTGCTTGATCGGGACCCTCTCTTCCGTGCCTTTAGACACCGGGGCTAGTATCAGAGCATCGGGCGCGTATACGTTGTTCGTTGCCTTGGTGGCAGGCGCAGTCACAGCTCGGCCGTGTTCGTCCGAGAGGTAGGTGGCTCTATCAGCCGCGATGCTCTGAGGGTCTAGGTAAGAGACAGTTCTAGCAAGGGGATCACAGGATTTGGGGGTGGGGCCGACAAATGTATTTGTTCATGTCAAATGGCTTGATCTGGGGCTTACCGATGTGTGTAGTTGAGGGTCCGTCGCCCTTTTCCATGCCAAGCCGGTGCAGGTGGTCTTCATCGATGTGGTCCATCCATTCAGAGTGCGATTGGAAACGCTCCTTTGGAGTGGTGGTCCTGTCTTCATTACGCAGTAGTGTCCTGCATTTCTTCCACCAACATGTATGACCAAATTTGATTGCTTCTTCATTGGAAGGACGATGGACTTTGGAGATATGCCTGCGGAGGGTAGCGAGGTTGTGCAGCTTGGCGTCGCATTGGCGCCACTGACAGTCGTAGATGTCGAAGGGGGCAGGCGGAGGAGAGCGGGGGCGGGAAGGCATCGAGACGAGAGGGGAGGTGTTTGCAGCCTTCTTCATCGCAGTGAGAGAGGGATGTTTGTTTTTGGCGCCTGGAGGGCGACCGCGACGTTTATTACTAGGGTTCTCCATATTGTGTTCCCGTTCGATTGACTTGGGTTGTCGAAGAGACGTTGGACGAGAGGAACGGGTTCGCGATGGCGGAGGCGACTGCGCAGAGCTTGCCTTCCGCTTCTGGAGCGTAACAGCCGCGCCTATGCCATCCTGAGAAGTGTCATTGACCAAATGGGAATGGCGTAGACGAGATGGATTTGCGGCCTTTTGCGCGGAAAGACGCGCGAGTGAATTGAGAGCAGGCGTGCAGTCAGCCTTGGCGTTAGGTTGGCCAGACAATCGCTCTCTGATTGGCTCATCTTCGTATGTATTTCTTGGCCCTCTTCTTTGTGCACCAAGCTTCCACTTTGGTGGTCCTGCTGGTATATCCACCATCTGAACTCGCGGCATTGGTGGGCCTCCGGGGTCAACTGCATCCCAATCGAACGTACTGAGGTCAGAATCCAGTTCAATATGACGATGTAAAAGGCCTGCAAGGTGAGCATTAAGTGGTCTTTCCGACGGGTGTCTCCCAGCTGCAATGAGGATGTCCCTAGCCACTGTCTTTGGATCATAATATGATTTGCGTAAGGCTTCTGATTTGTTGATTGGCCGTGCCAGGATTGCTCGAGGACGCTGAGTAGGTTGTAGTGCCGTCGCAAATGCTGGCTTCGATTGATGAGGAGTGGATTGCAGCGATAGGGTAATGGTAGACCGGCCTTGTGACGGCTGGCCTGTTGACGTCTGACCATGGGCCACAACGTCCGTGTCTACCTTGAATACTTCAGGCTCTGGGGAGGAGGATTCCTCAAGGCGAGGTCGCTTTGACGGCATTACGTGTTCTTCATCGTCACTCAGTTGTGTCAGGTCAACAACTTCGGAAAAGCCACGCTTTCTTGACAAGGCGTTCTTGGAACCTGGTATTGGCGGAGGCAGGTTCGGTGATGCGACTCTAAGATGGGCTTTAACTGCCCGTGACATAGATGTGCCGTTAGGTTTCGTGTTGCTGAGTGGCTGAGGAGTGTGGCTGTTTGCTGTCTGATTTAGGAATCGTGAGCTAAGTGTGGTTGTCTGAGCAGACATCTCGACCTTCCTTGGCCCTGGATGTGAGCCGTTCATATACAATTGAGGCCTGCCTGTTGCTGGTGGCACCGGAATAGTCTGGGTGAGAGCTGGCCGTTTTTGAGATGGGCCTATGTCAGGGTGGACTGGATTTGAAGGTGGTTCAGTTCCAGCTTTGCTCTGAACCATCGCAAGATCGGGGATATTACTTAGAAGCTGCCTTGCGAAGTGTCCTCTATGGAGCTTGAGTCCTCGACCCTCAAGTAATTTGCATAGATCAATATAACTGGGATTCTGCTCGAGAATATCACGAATGGTCTGAGTTGTTATTCCTTTATCGCGATTTACAGGCTCCGCGTATAGCGCCTTCACTGCAGCATTAGCCAATGCTTTTCGCTTTTCTTCTGGCCATATGGTGTTACCACAAGATGTTCGAGCTGGAAGGGGCTGTGGGATTGATTGAGGTCCAGTCGCTGGTTTTTGCACAAGGGGTGAATCTACTAGGATTTTAGAAGAACCGCCATATCTCTCGTTGGCGACATTTGCATCCTTTTTCGTGTACGATTGCCAGCAGCGCCTCTCGGCTGGGAAACGCCAGAGGTCAGGGAGTCCCTCGTCATTGTCTTCCACAATCACTTTGTATCCATTCAGCTCGGCGGGTAATTCAGGGCCTTGTGTGTTGCACGCAGCTGGAACATTCGACATAGATGCCACTGCTGAGGCGTTTCCTGACCGATTCTGCGGCAATGTAGCTTGACCAATCTGCAGTGAAGGAGATGGGGCGGAGCCGGGGGGAGCAGAAGGGGCGGCGGTACCGTTCTCCAGGTCTTCCCAAAGTTTCTGAAACATGGATGGGTCTTTGCTCTTCCACTCACGCATGCGCCCAATCATTGCCTTCATTTCGCTTGCCATATCTACTTCTGTATCCAAGGTCGTTTGTGATGTAGTGCTGATCTGCGGAGAACTCGTCATAGGTGGCACTGGTCCTGGCTTTTCCTCCTTGCGTTTCGCTGCCTTCCGTGGCGCCTCTGGCACAGTTGACTCAGTCGGCACAACGATTTGACTAGTTGTCACAGACTTTTCCGAAGACTTTTCGCCGGCTTTGCTATGAGCTTCGGCTTCGGTTTCAGCCGCCTCCCGCCCCTTCTGTTCATATTCTTTATGGTCAGGGCTAAAAACTTGACTCAAATCAATGAAGCCCGGCATCATATCTGACGGAGTCGGTGGTTGTTGTGGATTGGGTAGCAGTGATTCTTGAAGACTAGTATTCATCACAGGGTTTGGGATGCAACTGTGATTCTGTGCCGTGTTGTTTGGCACACAGGGCCTGTTCGGCCGTTGTGCCTGGTCGTTGATATGACCCTGAACCTGCAGCTTGGTCGTTGTTCTCATTTCTGACGGATTCGGGCCTGAGGTGTTTGCATAGCGCTGGGTTTGCGGACTGACATATTGCGAGGATGGAGGTCGGTTATGCCGGGCGGATTGTTGTGTGACACGTAATGGATTGCCGGCCGAGACAACATAGGGTGAGGCTGTCGTATGAGAGGGCTGCGGGTTGGACCCATCTCTAGAAGGTGCATTTCCCATGCTTGGGGTCAGCGAAGACGGCTGGTGATGTGCCAAAGTGGGAAATTGTTGATTACTCTTTCTTCTGCTTACGGCTCTAGCCAGAGCCGCAGCTGCCGAAGCCGCCAGGTCTTGCTTGGAAGAATCAGATTCACTGTGTGCATGCAAAGAAGAGGCAGGTTTTTGGTTGGAAAAGCTTTGAGGGGCGGCTTGGGCTGGAGAAGAGACACCAGCTTTCGCGACACCGGTGTTTCGATGAGCATTGAAAGCTGTAGAGCCGCTCTTCCCGGCCCTAGTAGCATGACTTCCCTCTTGGCGACCAGCAGCCTCCAGGCCAGAAGCATAAGCCAAGTTGTTGAGTCCCTGAGTGCTCTGCTGCGTCATGGCTTCACCAGTCGAGATGTAGAAGTTTTGACCGGCGCCGGCGGTTGAGATGGGGATATCATGACTGCTGCGCTGCCTCTCAAAATCGTACGCTGGCTGCCGGCTCCGCTGGCCATTGATCCCACGCCATCCACTGTTCCTATATGACTGAATTTCTTCATTCCCTGTGCTATAACTCTGCTGACTCTGGCTAGACCGGCTGTGCGCGCTTGGATTACATTGTGACTGCGTTGGAGATGTCTTGTACTCCGTTGTGCTTGCGGATATCGATGTAAAATTCCCAGATGATCGTGCGGCATGGTAGGCGTCCTGCACATCTTGGTCGTTTGAAGAGCCGCCGTAGTTCTGGAGCCCCGAGTAGGGCATCGCATGTCAGAACCAGTCTGTCATATACTCTTCCTCTACTGATTCATATGTTTATCTTCCAACCATGCCTGGTACAGCCCTTGTAGCCTTCTATTCGGTGCAGCCTCTCCATTCGAAATTCGAACTCTGGAGCAATGACGTGACACATCATTAATCCCCAGATGAGCAAGGACCTCTACGTTAGATCTGGGTCACGCGGTCATCAGTCGAAGTGAAGAACGCTGCAAATGAGAGGGATACATGATGCCCGCACCAGCTTCCGCTATAAAACAAAGCTGGAACTTTCGGCTTGCCAAGCAACGAAGATCGTTAAGTCTTGGCGGTTTTAGCGCACATTGAATTGAATTTCGAAGCGCATCCTGAACGTCAATCACCAGGAACAAAATACCCTGACCTTACCAACCTCAACTTCCGAGACCTCGCAACATGACGAAAGTCAGCCATGGTATGTGTGGCTATGACAACCTTCTATGGATAGTCTTCTAGGAAACTGGCAGGCATGACTGATGGACCTTTTTGACAACAGGTCTCGCCTCCTCACGGAGAAAGTCGCGGAAAGCCCACTTCGGCGCACCATCAAGCGTTCGAAGAACAATCATGAGCGCCCCTCTCAGCAAAGAACTCCGAGAAAAGCACAATGTATGATACCTTACCCAGCCATGCCAGATCCCACCTTTGCCCGATGAGGCGCAAATTTTAGTTCAGTGTACCCTCTTCAAGCGCTCATAAGCTTACAAAATTGTTATCTACAGGTTAGAAGCATTCCCATCCGAAAAGACGACGAAGTTATAATTGTGCGAGGTTCAAACAAGGGACGTGAAGGGAAGGTCACATCCGTGTACCGCCTGAAGTACATCATCCACATCGAACGTGTTTCTCGGGAAAAGTCGAACGGCCAAAGCGTTCCAATTGGCATTCACCCCAGTAAAGTCGTCATAAACAAGCTGAAGATGGACAAGGATCGGGAGGGCATATTGGATCGTGTTGGCAAGGGACGAGAATACATCAAGGAGAAGCGAGGCAAGAAGGAGTAAGTGTGGAGTGCCACGAGCGACTTAGGGGCATCAGAAGCAGCGCGAAGCTGTCATACTGGCGTTGTTGCGCATGGAACTCAGATATCGGGCAAAGCCTGAACGAAAACATTCAAGCCTCGCTCGTGAGCATACATCTCTACAGGCCCAAGTCTCTCACCCCGTGAGCCATTTCTCGTTCCAGCCCGCCATCCTCCTCCTTCTGTTCGTCGTTTTCCACCACACATCAATTTTGTTGCCTTTTGTCTGAGAAGATACAAAGCGCCAGTATTATCTCCTTGCCAACCCTCTTTCTCCTGGACCCTCTTCGGACGGCACCGGACCAAGGCATGCTATGGTTGAACAAGGTATACGCCTGGCGCAGATTAACCCCAACATGCCGACTTCGACGAAGTTCGAGCATGCTTGCTGGCAGACTGTCACCGAGGGCCATGTGTCCAATGAGTTGCAGGATTTGATGGTGAGATACAAACCACCAAAGTAATACTGTTCCTACACTGTCCTATACTTAGAGCTATATCTTTCTACGGCTTTTCTGTTGTCTTTCACACACATCGGGCTCGGTTCCAGAACGGGAGTTCTCAGTCTTCTCCAATGCAGACGTATGAGGCAGCACGGAGCATATGGACTACTCGCTTGGGAATGAATAGATCTTGTCGATCATAGCACAAGTATTACAGCTCAAGAACCCGCTACACAGTTCTGACTACGGCGTTTTGGTGACCATATTCTTTTGTTTTCGTGAAAAGTCTAACCACAACTCGGTGAGAGATCATGATGCATAACTCTCCGGCATAGCGCTTCTGTGAAGCTGATCAGTGCATATTGAAGGCCAGCCGGTTGCCTAAGGATGATTAATGGGATGTATGGTACCTATACGATAAATGGGTAATCTTACGGGGAGTAGATCATATTTCCAGCACTAGGACTTGAATAGGATCCTCACATAGGTAACATACATCACGTGACAGAGCATGTCCGAGCAAATCGCCTTATTCTGCCTTTGAAACGTCTCTTTGGCAAATCCTTACAAATTCCGGAATCACTCCTTACAGGATAGTGAATAGTAAGCAGAGACACTGTTGAAGCTAATAGGCAGCGTAGAGCAACAGCAGGTGGAATGGCACTTCACATGAAGATTTTCTTCAAGAAGCATTTGGGATCAGTTGATTACAGGTCGAGGTTCATGACGGACACAAGTGTCCATTCTTCGATGCCCTCGCCCGACTCGAAGGGCAAACATTCCGATTCTTCCCTCATAGATTTACGGGTCGATATTTCGGGAACTTTGCGGAACACTCAAGCCCAATGACGAGCCTGCTTCCGAACAAAAGCCGTTCATGATGAATATTCTTCGGACTTGCCGGATCTTTCGGCGCGAGGGCATTGACTGTCTTTCTGAATTTCGCCACATTTGAAGTCTCTAACCAACGCACTGTAGACTCTTTGGCGGCTGTGATAGGTGATTATATGTCTGTCTCGCAAATCCGCAATGTCCAAGCCGTGAACGAAAAAACGCTTTCCGTCTCAAGCGCCTTGACATCGATCTCGGCGGCCTGGGATACTGTTGTGGCCTCGAAAATTTGTTGGGATTAGGAAGGGTGCTTTGCTGACGGACTGTGGATTTAACGCAGACCCAGAACCTGGATGCACACTCTTCGATAAACTTTCGTCTAGCTTATTCTCAGCTGCATTGCTTCGGCATCGCCTCACCTATTTCTGCACTTCCACCCGAGCGGCGTAGGCGGTTCGGCATCCTCGACCTCTGCAAATCAGAAGAAGCTAACTGACATGTTGCAGCGTTATGAAATCGACTTTCCGAAGCGACAACTCACAGAGTGGGTAAAAGGACCAGACACTCGCTTGCTGCCTGTTTTCACGGAAAGCGAGTGGAGGGCCGAAGGACAAGCCTGGCTGGAAAGTTGAAGGCGCTGGCGTGATGAATCAACAGATACGGAGCCCTAAGACCAAATTGCCCCTTGACTTTTCCTGAAGTAATATCAGACTGGTGGCCTTGAACGTACGTCGTCTCAGTAATTCCGTCCACTCCCAGTTGAAAGACCAAAGGTCTATGCTAGGGACAACGTGTGATATATTCATTCGGTGTATTCATATATTGTCAAATTTGATCTCTAAATTCTTCCCCACAATGAGCATCCTATGGGCTGTTCATACTCAAGTCAGAACAAGTCTCCGTTACCACCCGCAGAGTACCTGACGACATTCATCAGACTCATCCCACTGAGGCGGAACTCCCCGTCTCCTTCCCTTGCCTTTACACCTCATCCTCCAACTTGCTCAGTACTGCTCACCCTTCGATGCCGTGCCGTCCCTGGCCCCATTCTTCCACGTACTGTTCATCGCTCCCTGTGGCGCGGCACCCACATTCGTCAAATGCCTCGCTAGTCCCACCTCCCCATCTTCATGCTCTGCATGGCCCTTGCTAATCTTCCGCAAACTATCTCTCATCAACAGCTCATAGTAGCCTGTCGCGAATATCGTCGCCGGTACGTTCACCAAAATACTAATCCACGAATAGGTAGGAAAGGCGCCAGAGCCGAAGAAGATGGCAGCTACAATGCGCGTGCCGAGGTCACGGGCGAGATTGGTGGAGATGGAGTTTCCTGCGAAGCCCCAGACCATAACGGCGTAGGCGATGCCGATGGTGAATGGTACGGAAACGGGGGTGACGAAGGGGTTTGCCGGGTCAAGGCACGCCCAGATCACGATGCCGATGAAGCTGTCGACGAAGAATTCTTGGAAGAAGAGGTAACCCTGGTTTGTCTGGTAGGAATTTGGAAACGTGCAGAGGATGCTCGCCACGCCGCCGTTGAAGGTCGTCGTGCCGTACGTCTTCAGGTCGAGTGCCTTGGCGGTCTGGATCTCGGGCCAGTAGCAGCCCATCAACAGCAGGCCTGCGATGAAAGCGCCAAAGATCTGAGAGAAGATGTAGTGGGGGACTTTGCGCCACGGGAAGCCCTGCCAGATAGCGAAGCAGAGCGTGATAGCGGGGTTGAAGTGGCCACCGGAAACAGGGGCGCAGGTGATGATGGCGAACGCGATGCCGATTGCGAAGGCCCAACCGATTTGGAAGATAGAGCCGAAGACGGGGACGCCTACTTCTTTGCCAGCGGCGGAGGTGGTAGCGAGGGTGAAGGATGCAACGGAGGCAATACCGGGGAAGCTGAAGGCGCGTGTCAGGTTCTGTACAGTGACCGATTGTCGCAATTGGAATGGGAGAGTTGAAGGTGGCTTGTGGCTGAAGGTAGCTTACACGTAGAAAAAGACTCCAGTAGCTTCAGCCATACATTCTCGGAGGATCCGTGGACGGCGATGCTCGAAGTCGAGCTTGCGTTGCGAGACTGGCTTGGGAGCAATAACATGTCGGGATAAGTGCTTCTGTAGGGCATCACTGTATCCGAGCTCGATATCTGCTGTGTGCAGACGCGTCATATTGTCTCCTTCGCTCGACATCTTGGAGACGGGAATGTGATTTTGAGAATAGTACGGGCGAAGAGAGAGAGGATGGAAGAGCAGATGGAGAGGGATCACAGTACGCTTAATGGGGGGGGGGGACAAAAAAACCAATTGGAAAGACACTACAGTAAAAACAGCAGAAACACCAAACTTTGTAAGTTCAGCTAAAAAGAACTTCCCCACAGTTCAAGTTCCACACCCACTGGTAAATGGCAACGGAGATTCCTCATATTCAGAGTCCAAAACCAGAGCATCGTCCGAGCCCACTGTTCCGTATCGACCGGACCAACAACATTCCAGAATATATGGGATACGTCATTGAATTTTGCCACAAGACTAGCGAAACAGTTATTCAGGCCGGCAAGCCACGTTCCTGAAATCCCGAATAGCGGAATGATAAGCATTGTTTTGGGAAAGCTTCACACAAAGACGAAATGCATTAGACGAAGACAGGAAGGTGACGAAGATCGTAGAGCGAGATCGCTGAAGAGAACACTCAAGGCCAAGGATAGAAGACTCCGGGATAGCCAGAGGGTTCAAAGATATACCTCGGTCGTTGCAATTGATGCAAGGGTGCGGAGGTGTCAAAATGCGGGATTGGAGACCTCATAGGCAATCAAGAGCAATCTCTGGAGGCGTCATGCGGGGCTCCCTGCCAGGAGTGGAGTAGGGCCGGTCAGGGCGGCATGTTGGGGACGAGAAGCGGGCGAATTCCGGGTGACAGCGTTGAAGTGAATTGCTTCGAAAACAACTTTTTCGCTCGGTTTTCGGTCGAAGTTGTAGGTGGATTCCAAAGTGACATCTTCCGAAAGCCGTGCATCAACGGAAATTGGCCGGGTTGAAAGCAATACGGGCAAGCAATAGTCAGAAGTCATTGGAGGGAAATGTCGTGATTTGAAATTTCTCGAAACTTGCGGGCCTCCCATTTTGTTCGATGCCCTCTACCGCTTTACCACTTTTCAATGTATGGGCGAATGTCGAGCTCATTGGTGAAACACGTCCGAGGTTGAGTGTGCAGGTACCAGTATGAATCCGCAATCTGGGGAAATGTGTTAAGCCTCTCAGGCCGACGGAGTATTTGGTCTCAGGATGCTGGGGTGGTGGGCTTACCGCGTGTGGGCTGATCTTCGCGTCTGGGGCATCAAACTTCCAGTCTTTAGTCCTCTCAATGTCGATGACTCCGTCTATTATCGCGTGTGCCACATGTATCCCCTTTGGTCCAAACTCTCGTGCCAGCGATTGGGCTAAAGCTCTCATAGCAAACTTGCCTGTGGCGAAAGAGGAACAAAATGCGGAACCTTTCATGGCGGCGGTGGCTGATGTGAAAATGAGCGTGGGTGGGTACTCACCAGAGGTCGCTTCGAGGAGGAGTGGGAGGCAGGCTTGAGCGAAGTGGAACGCGCCCTTGCTGGAAGGCCGTGCAGTCAGCATCCATTAACTCAACCTCGAGAATCTTTGGAGGTGCATGGCCCCCTAGTCGTACCCATTAGCCTCCATCCCAGCCATGAAGTCGTCCTCATTCAATTCCAAGAATGGTTTCCTGATGAATTTGCCTCCAACGTTGAAGACTGCAGCTGCTAGCTGCGCCCCATTCATCGCGGCCTTGATCTTTTCAAAGGCATTGGCAACACTCTTGCCGTCAGCGACATCTGTGCTTATGCCAATGGCCTTCCCACCAACTGCTTCGATTTCTTTGATCAGAGGCTCGTAGTTGGCAGGATTGCGGGCTAGGAGGGCGACGGGGTATTTCAACGCGAATTTTCGTGCTACAGAGGCACCTCTAGACGGGGGTATATGTCAGTCCACCGTTCGAGTGCAGTTTGTAGCCTCTCGGAGATTCGAACGCACGTGCCAGGTCCAACGCCTGCAATAACGGCCCAGGCCTTTGATGTTGCCATTGAACCAGGCTTGAGGAGATTAACTTCTTTGGTCAATCTCTGCTGCACAGAACCGATCATGCACTGTCCGACAAGCCTGAGGGTTGAGTATCAGTGCAATAGTAAGTTGAGATGAGGCCACTTTGATATTGGGGATGGTTTGGTAGCATGACGATCTGCTTAACAATTGCAGCATCCTCGATAACTAATCGGGGTCTCTTTCTCGGGGGTCGATTGGTCAAAAGGTTAGAGGTCGGAGGTCGGAGCTAGGGAGACCTTTAACGGATTATTGATCTGGCCCGAAGAATTATCCACAGCAGAAACCATCATGAGTCAATGATCCTCCAAACGACAGTAGTCTATGCTATTTCACCATCCCAATTCGCCTTCCGCCCAAGGGAGTGATCATTATCTCTTGACTGTGGTTGACAACTGCCTTCCAGCGCCCTAGTGAGCTACTTGTTTATTACGGCTTAGTGTTGTTCCTGAAAAAGTCCATCATAATGCTCGTCCCTTCGATCGGCGCAAAATCCTTCCCCTTATTATCGTCGTTATACTCTTTGCTTGGCCAATCATGCGCCATCCCCTCGACCAAGAACCCTTGCACCATTGGCATTCCATCGCACAAATAGGTTGTATGCCAGACTCTATCGCCATCCTCCGTCACGTTTGACATTGGAACAGAGCAGTCATTCCGCTCGTCTCCAGCCCACCGCGCCAGCCAATCAGGAATACTGGGTAAAGCCGTCTTGTGCCGATATCCACCGACATACGGTATCACCTCATCAGCCGTGCCGTGGAACTCAAGAATAGGTAGAGGCGAGCGGGCCGGATAACAGGGTGAAGCGTCGCTGGCGTCAGTGTAAAACGCGCCAGATGCTGCAGCGAAAGCAGCAAAGTCTCCGCTGTGATCGGGTGAACAGGCTAGAGTGCCGACGAAGCCCCCTCCGTCAGATTTGCCGCTGGCATAGATGCGGCTGTCGTCGATGCAGAAGTTATCGCGGAGGTAGGTCAAGAGATCTGTCGTGAAGCGTTTGTCTTGGACGTTGGGGGCGGCGCGGGGGACGCCTTCCCAGGCTGACTTGCCTTCTGTGCCCTATTGGGTTTTGCATCAGTCTAGATTATCAGAAGTGTTGGATGGAACACGACGCGAAGAGGCTAGGCCAAAGGCTAGGGGTTGTGTAAATAGAATGCTTAACGGCTGTCCTTGGTCACGCTGGACAATTATCTCTAGCGACGAGGTTGCTTACATTAAGACCCTGCGGAAACACCGCGATCATGTCTGGGTTAAATGTACTATCATTGAAGCGCGAGATCTCCTGCTGGTTCCACATGTCCTTGCCATAGCCGTGGAAGGACAGGATAAGGCCCGTGGCCTGCTCTTCTTGGTAGCTTTCAGGCACATAGACGAGAAATTGGCGTTGGACGCCGTTGCTCTCGATTGTAAGCGGTTCGGAAAGGTCGCCGTAAGCATTGCCGCATCCCGGGGTGCTCTGTATGATTTTCTGGGATGCAGTGGCGCATGAAAAGGGGAGCGAGGACGCCAGAAACAGAAGGGGGATTTTGAAGATAGACATGATGACTATGAGACCGTTGGGCTCAGGAACTGCAGGTCGCGTTTGTAAGAATAACGAGTCACGTCGAAAATGAGGGGAACGGTAAAAAGGGATTGGTATTTGCTTCTTCACTGACAACGGCCCGTCTAATCTTCAGTTGAAGCAGAAGACAAGGAAACGTGAGTAAGTTCGAGCCGCGAATATAAGGAAAGCTTGTGGGAGTCGTATCCCGTCATGCTCAGGATCATGGCCAGCATTAAGGTGGAGTAGTTGACCCCTGCATACAGTTCAGCTGTACGTGCGCTACATGCGTCTACGTGCTGCAGCTAGAAGAGCTGAACAGCATAGCACGCGCTACTGTCTTTCAGAAGTGTCTCATAGAAACTCACCGCTTAGTAGAGACGTCATAAATAGTATGTATCGCTAGCTATCCCGAAAATACGAAGCGAAGCATTTTTGAAAATGTTCTCTGGGGTTGGACATTTGCTTACATAATACTTGTTCAGACCATGAGTATCAAAGAAACACCTGATGTAAAGCAGATCAACGATTTTGTCCATTACCCGATCTACAAAGTCACTTTCCCAACCCCTGCAAGGCAAGTGGCCTTGGTTTCAAGGATTAGCAAATCGTAGAGCCTACGAAGTTGTCTAAATCTTGTGGCCTGGGCAGTGATGGGACATGCCACGATATCTCCGCAGATCCTCTTCCCTCCGAATTGCGGGACCACCCGAAGTTCCACAGCTATTCGGACTGTGACGGGGGGTATTTTGACAAGCACTGGCCCAGAAACTTGCTAGACGCGTAACTCAGTCGGCGTTTCCCTCGGGCTGGAGAACGCTTCGTCGAAGGCGAAACCAGTTGTTCCCGGTGTAAAACGTGCAGCAGCGAAATGCATCAATCCTGGGATTCCGTGGTAGTGAGGAAAGTCAACACGCCCTCCGCATTTATCGTCACCAGACCTTTTGCCTCCTTGGCCCATGCAACACCTGTTGCAGGCAGAGCCATCTTAAGCGGCTCGGACCACTCTTTGTTTGCCTTAGAATACTGCTGCACGCTAATACCCCCCTCACCCCCTACCGCCAAAAACTGCCCAGTGTAGTCCCAATTGAGGCAGTCGACGTGGCCCAAACCGGTCTCGAGAACGCGGATCTCGGCTGTTTTGCGCAGGTCCCAGATCGAGATATTAGCGGATGAGGAACTGGTCGATGCCAGCCAAGTCCCGTTCTCGGAAAAGTAAAGAGACGAGACTGCCGTTGTGTTGTTTGGAGAGCTGAAAGTCGCGGCGAGCTGACCAGTCTTGACGTCGAATATCTTGATCTGGCCGTCGGCGCCGCCACAGGCAAGGAGGTGGCCATCAGGGTGGAACATGGTGCAGGTAAGGGCTAGATATTCGTCAGCCAACACGTACAGGAACATTTGTGTTGAGAATGGTTCCCGGCATACCTGAATTGGTATAGACTTGAGTTATTGTGGACATTGAGCTAAGGTCATATAGCACATAACTTTTGTCATCCCCCACGGAAGCGAGGATGTCTCCGCTGGGGTGTAAAGCTATGCCCGTAGTGCTCCCGGTGTGAGAACTGAATGCTGATAGCTCTTCCTGACCTTCAAAGACCTTGATTCGACCGGACTGGCTGGACACCACAGCTCTGGAACCAGCCCACACTGCGTTGGTGATTGGACCACCGCCTCCTTTAAGAACTTGTATAATTCGCTGTTGGGATATTGAGTAGACGCCTGCAATACCATCAACTCCTCCTACGAGTGCACGATCGCCATCGGCATGAAGAGAGAGAAAGCTTGCACCAGGATATAGAGGCTCGGACGTTTGCTTGGGAGTAAGAGAAGATATGTCGCCAAAGGTAGCCCAGTCTTCTGGTATTGGTCGTTTTCGGCGTGTTTTGGAAAGTCTCATAATCGTCAGCAGAGTCTAGAAGGGAAGACTGATAGACATACTTTTCTTGCGTGCTCTCTACTTTGGCAACAATGGTGTCTGGTAGTCCAGCGCTGTCGACCTGCATGGCGTCGCCATTGCTTGCGGGCGCTCGGGCTCCAACATTGACTTTTGAAAGAGCGTCTCGTGCTTCGTCCCGCTCTTTGGTCAGCCTCGCGATCACCCTGACTGCTGCATCGTGTTGGTAGAGAGCGGTGCTAAGCTCCTGCCTTGTCTCCGCCAGGCTCTTCTTCAGTGTAAATGTCTCGAGCGCCAGCGCATCCCATTCCTCCTGAAAGACACTCAGAAGGGAAGGTATCGAGGTCAATGTCGGAGGTCGCGGTCTGACAATACGCTGGGACTTGAGTTCGATCAGATCTTCGACGGTCAGGGCTTCGCCATTTATTGGTTCAACGCCATTTTCCGAGATGTAGGCTTCGATGAGGCGCTTTTCGTACACAGTGCCTGCCAACTTGTGAGCTATGTGTCGATCAGAATTGCATACTAGACCGTGCATACCACTTTTGCGCGATGCAACAGGGACCTGCGGCGCCTCGCCGGAGACTGTTGAAAGTCAGTAATCAGAGCGATGTCCGGGCAGAACGTGAGACTAACTTGCGCAAAGCATAATGAATGCGGAAATGGTCTTATTGTAGACTTCTGTGGAACGACGAGAAATGCTAGAAGCGGAAATCTATGCCCGTGACCAGTCCAGGGAATGTTTCCAGACAAAAGTTTCTAAGGTCTTGGCACACGCGGAGTGAGGTAAAATATGCTTATCTCGACGCTCCGTCAACGCCACCCCAAGCAAGATCATATTCTTGCATATTAGTATGAAAGCGTCTCTGTACACTAATATGTACTGTAGTATGTCTTCCCTAGGACTAAAACATATCAACGACAAATTTCCTAGTACCAACTCAAAGCACATTGTGGTGGGGCAGGCACACACACACGTAGATAACAAACAGGCTTTCCACACAACGCATCTCTAGGCTTTCCCTTTCCTCGTTGCCATGCGTTCCCAAGCGTTCCCAATTGAACAAGCAGCCATCTGGCATACCTTTATCCCTTCCATAACAGACCTCTTTCGGAGCAAGCCCGGCAAACATTAAGCTCAACTCCAGAGCAGGGCAGGAGTCCTAAGCTATCCCCCTTGAATAGGATTCACTCACTTCACCGAGATGGTAATTGATTTTTTGACATGTTTGAGGCTATGCAATCTGTACTTCTACATCATGCTCCGTCACAAAATGCATACTAATCAAAACTTGCATGCACGTTTGCGCCCCGCAGTAGCTATGCAGGCTCGCTTGAGTTTCCGATTGAACAGCCTTTCGAGACATATCTACACTAGCCAGCGCCCCCACGACAGAAGGCCTTTGTTCGCAAGTTATAACCGGTCAAGTACGCCACTATCCTTCTTGCCATGAATCCGTTTCCAATTGGTGTAGACTCGCTCTTCGGGGGCACAGGACTTGCACTCAAAGCCCTACAAATCCCTGCTCAGGCTAAGTAATCTGGGCTGCTTTCACCGGTTGATGCACACGGACATGACAGGAAATACGATATTCAGGCTCGTCAGAAGCAGCCTTATCACCTCAGGCAGCCCCGGTGCCTTATTTGCCAGGCAGCGAGCGAGGAAATCGTTCGGTCGAGGCTGAGGTGATTTCACAGACGAGCTTAGTATCCGGCGACCTATATAAGGGTGCAGCACCCATCTGAGAGAAGCTATGCTCCTACATTTCTACTTTCTTCGATGTGTAAAGGGCTATGCACAAAGTCAAAAGTGGCAGATGTTCTTTCTTACAAAAGATCATTAGAATTTTCCGTCACTCTTCTGATTTGTTAACAACTTCGCCCGAGCTCGTCATGGAGAAGAACGGTGAAATTTCGGAACCGAACGATGGTGTCGACTTCGGTGAGAAACATGCATCGGAATTACACTCCGACAGCAAAACATTTGGTCAAGTCCACACCCTGCCGAAAGATCCCTGGTACGGACAGAAGTATTTCGAGTGCTTAGTCGCTCATGACCTTCTATTTCAGACGGCCGCAGGAGAACAAGCTTCTGCCATTAGCGTAAGTCATCGCCGTTTCGATATCCTTCCCAATGATAGGATGCTGGAAGGAACCAATTACTGATCACACGCTTTGTATCTTAGGCCAGACACGCCAAAGCAATCCAAAATTATCGCTATGACTTGTGCTGGCGTCATTTGTGTGAACCTGGCTCACTTATTGGGCGATTTGCACAAACCACAGACGTCCGAGATTACCCCACGGCATTGTTCACTTTAATTGGGGCCGTCGTACGACAGGGCTCTGTTGAAGAACGAAAAACACTCTTAGCGTTCGTACGCAAATTCACCGGCTTGCATCCTCTAAATTCCCAAAACGGCATGGGCGAGAGTAGTCCGGGAAGCGAGGACGAGAGTTCTCTGATCCAAGCATCATCTCGAGACAACGCACCAGAAATTGGAAATCCTGAACATCCCGATGAACGGGGTGTTGAAATTTCTGGTCAACAAACTGTTCAAACCGGACCGGAACAAGGGGTGGAGCATTTGGACAACCGTGCCCCACAGAGTGAAGACGCGGGAGACATTTCGCGATATACAACTGCGTTGAAAGAGCACGGTGATAAGGTTGAAGTACTTCCCAGCTATGATTACGAGCGGATTAGTCTTATGCCACCTTCATTCAAAGCGCGTGTAGTTTTCAAGGATATAAATGCCGCTGGCGAAGGGAAGACGAAAAAGCTAGCGAGACATCGAGCGTCAAAGGAAGCTTGGATTCTTCTGGGCCTGCCACTTTTGTGAGCAGAGCTTATTCTTGTTCTTGGTACAGCGGATTCAGCCTTACTCAATTTATCCTTATCGAAATAAACGAACCTCTCCCATAATTTAGACGCATGCACGTACTGGAAAGCTAGAGACCTGAAGCTCCCTCGTGTTCCCCCCCCCGCGCCCCCCTTCCCCCCCAAAAACCCTTGAATTACCCTCTGCACAGTTTGGATCTCTTAATGTACATAGTATGCAAGCTCTCATCTCTCTTCCGGCCTTTGATATTGTTCAGGGGTACTCGGTCCTAATCAGGTCTATCCATTCTGAACTGTCGAGAGTGTGCTAGCTCTCGCGGGGTTGCAAAAGCTCTTACAAGATGTCGCACAAAGCCCTTCTATCTCCTATGGACCAATTCATGCCATCGCGACACGTCAGAGTAATCCTAGCATTCTCTAGCAGTAATCCAGAAGCTGCCATCGTCGCGCTCAATAGGGGTTTCTGCATGACCTTTGCGCAGGTTCCTTACCTCAAAGGCAACATCTATCAATCAGACCAACGGGGCTACCTAGGCGTTGCGTGGTCTACTGATGATGCTCCTGGACAGCTCCACGAAACCAGCGCTCCAGATAATGTGCCTACTTACGCCGAGTTAGACGCGCAAGGCATGCCGGACCAATATGTTTCAGGGTCCTTGTTCCCGCCGCTTTTCGATGACACTCCAGGATTAGGCGTAGGATTGCCAGTTCTTCGCGTTAGCTATGCTGTCATTAGAGGCGGATTCTTTGTTTGCATCTATTTTCACCACAACGTGATGGACGGAGCGGGCGTTGCTGATCTCCTCAACATATGGGCGACCAACACAAGGTCTGACGCTCCTGACCCTTCTCCGAAGGTCCTAGACGATTTGGCGCAGAGGAACTCTCAACTGAAGAAGGCTCTCACGTCGAACGATAAACCAGCGTCCGGCCCAAACTCCGCAAGCCTCATCACGAAACCACCCTCTTCGATTCCTGGAGCAGGTGCCGGTGCTGTCTCGACCGCGGGATCCGTCCCTCCTTCTACAGAAATCGTATTACCTCCAGTGACTTCAAGCCTCTTCACTTTCGAAGCGAGTAAACTCGACAGCTTGTCGAAGGTGCTAGCATCAACCACATCTGGAAAGGCTATTACCAAGAACACCGTCATATCTGCTCTAGTCTGGGCTCGAGTCTCTCTAATCCGGTCACGACGTCGACAGAGACAACAGTCGCAGCTTTCAAACACTGCCCTCACCACCGTACCCAACTCCTCGATCATAATGACCGTCAACCTCCGCAAATACGTCTTCAACCAACCCGAACCCCAACAGCTCTTCCTAGGCAACCTGCTCAGCACCCTCCCCACGCCAATATCCATCCCAGATTTTATCACCCTCTCCGACCTCACAACCTCACCCACCACCCAGATCCGCTACCCCACCATCCTCCCGCACGCAATCTCCTCCCTAACGGCCTCCTACACAAATCTGTCCTCCCAACTCGCCTCTCGCATGTACTCCCTCGCCTCAAACATGCCTGACGTCCGCGCTTTCCGCAAAGCCAGAGCGCCCTTCAACGGCACAGACCTGGTCGTGACGTCGTGGATGAACTTCGCCTTCTACCCGGACTTCGGACCCGGCGTCGGAGCGCCAGCATACGTGCGGTTGCCGGACGTAGGGGCGGATGCTGATGGGTTGCTGGTTGTACTGCCAAGGAAAAGAGGGGAAGGGGGAGAGGTGAATATAGAGATCATGGTTGCGCTGCGGGAAGATGATATGCGGGAGTTCGAGGGAGATGAGGTTTTCGGTGAGTTTGCAAAGAGGGTGGCACCTTTTAGTTAGGGAGGAGAAGGGGAAGGGAAAGAAGGAGGATTCGAAGCAGAGGGAGAGTACTGAAAAAGAGCTGAGAGGGAGAAGAGGTAGACCTAAGCGGGCTGGATGAGCGTCATTGCTTGCTCGGATCGAAGTTATAGGGACTTGCACTGCCAAAATCGGAGTAACGAAGATAAGACCCTTTGGTTGAATTGTCTCTAAGATGATCAGATCCTACTCAAAGTGTGAAAAGGCATTCCTCTACCCCTCTGCGTATACATTGCGACCTGGAATCGCCCAGTTGTGAAGGTGTGACCCCGTCCACTGCCCTCACTCAGCATTGTCGTGACACCCATGTACCCACCGATATATGCATCTTCGGCTAGTTAGGGGAGATGGCTTCGGTCGCCGGATCGAAAGGCAAACAGGAAGTTTCCGGAATATAGGACACAGGTCTGATCGCCCACTCTCGCATTCATGGCACATCGGCCTAACCTGCCGTGCCTAGTGGTGGAGTATGGACATGCGAGAGACCGACCCAAATGTAGGGTGTAAGGCCTCCTGCTTCGGTTCATCGTTGGTTGCCAGGCCACTAGAGGAGTATCTCCTCAGCGCGTCGAATATTTAGAGCAGATCGCAATATGCTTGTCTTAGATTCGGACGCGCATCGTCTAGGATCGGGGGTTGCGATTTGAAACGATCAGGTCTTGATTTCTTAGCAAGCTGTTGGGGGGGCGCAGATGAGCTTTCAACCAGATTGTGGCCCGCACTGCAGGTCAGGTTATAGCATCTTTCCTCTCTTGGCAGCCACAGTGCTGCCTTTCCCTCTGGTCCCCAATTCCCCTCGTTGCTGGTTGCTCGAAAGGTCGGGGTTCGGATGCTAATGTAGAGATTGGAGAACCTCCTTTCCGTCAACGCTTGCCAAGGCCGAGAATTGTGTTAGGTTGTGATTCATATTCTGACACTCAGCTTGTCGCTGAAGAAGACGATCTGAGTAGGGCAGGTGCCCAGCCTAGTGGCATGCAGAAAATGAGAATCATGCTCTGGGCCTAGAATTACTGCGCAAGCATGTAGAGGCATAAGTAGGGAGAAAGTATGAATATCGCGTCCTCGAGGGTTTGACTTGGAACCCTCCATCATTACGGGCTGGACTCAACACCCGAATCTAATCCCCAAATACCAAGCGGATCTGCTTGCCCACTTCTCTCCACTGAATCCTTACGTTGGCTTTGTAATCTTCTGACCCGCCGCACAATCAATCCCACGGCAACCGGCCCAATGACGGTGCAGAGCACGATTGCCCAAGTCACGATGAGGAACAGGTCCTGAACCCCTTCTGCAGAACTAGAGTCTGGACCTACGGAGCTGAAAATTCCATTACTCTGGGCGATGGCTGAGACGAGGAACCCGATCTCGCCCCGCGCGACCATGGCGGAGCCAAGGATGGATGCTGGGTAGAGAGACTTGGGTTTCGGTAGGCCAGAAGACTTCAGTTTGGACTTTGCAGGGGAGCCTGGAGGATTGGAGCGAGGCTCAAGTTCGTATTTTGCCCTCTCCTTGCCCTTGTTATCCTTCCGGCGTAGACGAAATGTGTAGTTTGCATCGAAACGGACGAGCCAGAGGCCGCAGGCCAACTTGCCAGCGGCCATGAAGGAGGCGTAGATAATTCCGCGCCAGATGGCGGGGCCGCGGAACATTTGCGAGATAGGGATTGAGAAACCAATGGAAGCCTAAGATCCAAATTAGTAATTGCCGCAAAAGTGGTGTCTGTGATTTGGCCTTACGAAGAATAAGGGCTTCAAGATCGTGTCAACTGGTGCCAGATAGTACCGCTTGTATACTGCTACGCCAGTTCTTGAATTTACCTCCAGCGTTAACCCATCGGTCTCCGAAATTGTCTGGGTAGCTTTGGATGGCATTTCTGGGACTGAGCTTGGTCCATGCTTCGGAACCGGGGCTTCGATGATTGTATCGCCGATGAGGGGTCCTTCTGAAGGCGCTGGACAATTTGTATACTGCTCTAGGGCCCTACACCTGCTTTGGCCTTCGCCTGCGCCCTCCTTAGGCATATGATCTTGTGAATCGATAGTAGTCGCTAGAGTCGGCGATAGCCTCTCTTGCCCTGCTGAAGGCGCAGCCAAGGTGTCCCACCAGCTGATCATTGCTCCGGCAAGGTATGCAGCGAACAAATTCGATGTTCCAGCATAGCTCGCGCCTGTCACAAAACCCAGAAGTAGGCTTGTATGCAAAAGCAATGGTATCTCTCTTCGTTGGAGAACATGCTTGAAACCCAGCATGCCCTTGTTTGATTCAAGCCAAAGCCAGCTGGGCAGTAAGAGGAAACGGCAGCAGAGAGGCAGAATGACAGTGAAGGCGAGAGACACAAAGACTGGACGAATGGCTGTGGTGGCACTAGCTCTAGCACTACCGGACCGGAGATCGGAGATGATCTGAACCATGACGAGGCCTACCACATCGTCCATCATTGCAGCACTGGTCAGCACAACGCCAAGCCTGCTCTTTGTGAGAGCACTTGTCTTTAGGACCGTAAAAGTGGTGCCCAGGCTTGTCGAGCACAAAGCGGCGCCTGCTGCAAATGCCTGGAGGGACGTAGCATTTGCTAGACGCACAAGAGAGAATGAAAGCCCGATTGGCAAGCAAATGCCTGTTGCGGCGACGGCCATGGAGAGAAAGAGATTGGCTTTCAGTGCTGACATAGATGTAGAGAGACCGCCTAAAAAGAGTTCATCCAGTCAAGTGATGAAGTAGAGGTGCGGCGATCATACCTTCATAGACAAGTAAGACAACGCCCAGAAACCCCAGCTGAGTGAAGACTCCTTGGATGGCCTTGCTGATCCATTGTGCACCTGGCATGCCCCACGCAACGCCAACGAAGACTTGGCCTAGCAGCCCACAATAGATCCATTTATCAAGAAGGTGATTGATGATGTTCAGGAGGTAAAGGAATGAAGACAGGGTCAGGAGAGCCGTAATGCCAGGCTCCTGGTATGGCAGAGCTCTTTCGGCCATGGCACAAGTGCTGACGCAGCGCCCGCCATAATGTACTCCACTTGGGTATTCGTCACAGGGACTCAATCGGCCGTCATTAGTTACACAAACTGAGGATGCTGTGACGATGGTGTAGGGCTGAACGTCGACCTGAGGCTCATTTGCTGTGGGGGGGAATTGGGCACCTAATAATGCGATGTTGCACAAATGCACAATTAAAAGGTTTTGGCATTAGAGCGTCCGAATAGGGTAAAGTTTGAACTCAACACCATTTAAAAGTCTCCGAAAACCCCCTTTCGGTTGACGCACTTCCGGGCGGCACGAAAGCCTTGTTCGTATCGGCTCGGGAAGACGAGCTGAGCCGCCATAACATGGGCCAAGGACACTAACTCGTCGTTTTCCTCGTATTGATCTCGTCAATGTCAGCCGAGCTTCTGCTCGGTCCTTTTCCTTTGTGAGTGCTTTTGCTCCGTTCGTCTTTCTCTAGCCATTATTTTCTCATTTCGACGACGTTTCTCGGTCAATCCGTTCGTTAATTCGCTGCCGGTTTGTATCTGAACTACTTTAAATCTGTCCGTATTGGGGGTTTCCCGATAATGGCCTCGGGGAGCACGCTGTGGGGAGCTTTAGGTGCGTCAGACGGAGTAGTCAAAGCGGCAGAACGTACCTTCGAGTCCAATCAAGACGCATTTGCAGATAGTCCGGGCTCTTCTACACTCGATAATGAGAAAATCCATCCTGTCTTGTCGCACGACGTCGACGAAAACATTGAAGCCAGCCGCCCAGACGTCACTGCGTTAGCAAGGCGGCTGACAGGACTCTCACAGCAACAAAGTCGTGGAGAGTACATCAACTCGTTTCACGGCTCTGACAATGCAGCTCTAGATCCTCGCTCTGACAGGTTCAATGCTAGGGAATGGGTGGAGAACTTGGTGGGCTTGGTATCGAGAGACCCAGAAAGGTATCCGTCGAGGACTGCCGGCTTTTCATTCCGCGATCTGAATGTCCACGGTTTTGGCACTCCTACCGACTATCAGAAGACCTTTGGCAACTACCCACTGGAAATCGGCACAATATTCAATGCCATCACCGGCCGCGGGAAGTCAAAGATCGATATCTTGCGCAACTTCGATGGTCTTGTCCGCGCTGGTGAGATGCTCGTCGTGCTCGGACGCCCTGGAAGTGGATGCTCAACGTTGCTCAAGACCATCTCCGGCGAGACTAACGGTTTCCACGTCGATCCTAGTTCAAAGCTCAACTATCAGGGAATCCCTATGGAGACAATGCACAAGGATTTCCGGGGAGAATGCGTATATCAGGCAGAGGTCGATGTCCACTTCCCTCAATTGACGGTCGGTCAGACGCTAGCCTTCGCCGCCGAAGCAAGGGCTCCATCCAATCGAATCCCAGGCGTTACTCGGAAACAGTATGCTGATCATATGAGGGATGTCATCATGGCCGTGTTCGGTCTTAACCACACGATCAACACCAGAGTGGGTAATGACTTCATCCGCGGCATCAGTGGCGGCGAACGAAAGCGAGTCAGTATCGCTGAAGCAGCTCTGGGGCGCAGCCCACTCCAATGCTGGGATAATAGTACCCGCGGATTAGACAGTGCAACAGCTTTGGAGTTCGTCAAGACCCTGCGCATTTCAACATCCTTGGCACACTCAACTGCTGTCGTGGCGATCTACCAGGCATCACAAGCAATTTACGACGTATGGCACAATTTCAAACTGGGAAATTCTTGCTAACGACTATAGGTTTTTGACAAGGTCATTGTGCTTTATGAAGGTCGTCAAATCTATTTCGGAAATAAGGACGCCGGCAAAAAATTCTTCATTGATATGGGCTTCTATTGCCCGGAGCGAGCAACTACTGCCGACTTCCTGACATCAATCACCAGTCCGAACGAGCGACAAGCTCGAGAAGGCTGGGAGTCCAGAGTGCCTCGAACGCCAGACGAGTTTGCCACCCGGTGGAGAGACAGTGAAGAAAGAGCTCGACTTTTGGCAGATATAGACGCATTTGATCGCGAATTCCCCATGGGCGGCGAACCACTCGAAAAATTCCTTCATTCACGCAAAGCCGAACAAGCCAAACATCAGTACGACACTGCATATTGAATTCTGTGTACAATGCTAACCTTGCGTAGGCGGCTCCGCTCTCCTTACATGATATCTGTGCCAATGCAGATACGACTCTGCATGGCTCGCGGCTTCCAGAGGCTTCAAGGGGACATGAGTCTTGCTCTTTCAGGCACGATCGGAAACTTTGTCATGGCATTGATTATTGGAAGCGTCTTCTACAACTTACCCTTCAACACAGGCAGCTTTTACAGCCGGAGCGTCCTGCTCTTCTTTGCTATCTTGCTCAATGCATTCAGCAGTTCGCTGGAGGTGCGGAACCAACCAATCCCTCGTTGCCTCGAGCTGTGGTATCACGAATGGCTGACATTGCACACCCAGATATTGACTCTTTACGCCCAACGTCCGATCGTCGAAAAGCAGGCGAAGTACGCATTCTACCATCCATTTGCCGAAGCAGTAGCTTCCATGATATGCGATCTCCCCAACAAGATCCTATCATCTATCTTCTTCAACCTAACGCTATACTTCATGACAAATCTCCGACGAACTCCTGGAGCGTTCTTTACTTTCTACCTCTTCTCCTTCACCTGCACTCTCGCCATGTCAATGGTGTTCAGAACGATTGGGGCTCTTTCCCGGAGTCTCGCACAAGCCATGGCTCCAGCGGCGGTCTTCATTCTTGCCCTGGTCATTTACACCGGTTTCGCTGTGCCAATCCGCGACATGCATCCTTGGTTCCGGTGGATCAACTACCTCGATCCAGTGGCATACGCCTTCGAGAGCTTGATGATCAACGAGGTTGGTGTTTCTAGTATGCTCGGCAACATCACATTTACTGACAGAATCGCCAGTTCTCAGGACAACGGTATCCCTGCTCAACATTTGTGCCTGCGGGTCCAGGCTATACCAATCTTCCACTGGACGAGCGCATATGTTCGACTAACGGTGCTCTTACGGGCGGAACCTTCGTTGACGGTGAACTCTATCTCAACACCACTTTCAATTACTACCATTCCCATCTTTGGAGGTGAGGCTTCCAAACGTCTGTCATATCATCCGTTAACGTATAGCAGAAACCTTGGGATTCTCTTCGCTTTTGTCGTATTCGGTTGTGCCACATATCTAGTAGCAGCCGAGTTCGTCTCTGCCAAACGTTCAAAGGGCGAAGTTCTGCTCTTTAGACGTGGACAGGTGCCGAGCCTTTCCCCGCCAGCTGACGAGGAAGCGAAATTAGCCGATCGAGTTACATCACAAGATCTTACGAGGCAGGTTACCGTGCCGGCTGCCATCCAAAAGCAGACAGCCGTGTTCCACTGGGATGGGGTCAACTACGACATCAAGATTAAAGGCGAACCAAGAAAGCTTCTCGACGATGTTGATGGTTGGGTGAAGCCGGGGACACTTACCGCCCTGATGGTGCGAAGCAGACCAATCCACACCCATGGGAACGAGATACGCTAACTGTTCGATATAGGGCGCCACTGGAGCTGGCAAAACAACACTCCTTGATGTCCTCGCAAATCGTGTCACAATGGGCGTTGTATCCGGTCAGGTATTTGTCGATGGTAGACTTCGAAACAGTGGATTCCAACGCAAAACCGGCTACGTGCAACAACAAGACCTCCACCTGGCCACGTCCACAGTCCGAGAAGCCCTCATCTTCAGTGCCCTACTACGACAACCCAAGAAGGTGCCTCGACAGGAAAAAATCGACTATGTCGAGGAAGTCATCAAAACACTGGAGATGGAGTCATATGCAGACGCGATAGTGGGCGTTCCGGGGGAAGGTGAGCCTCAATTCCATCCTTCCATGTCACTTCCGAGCTAACCAAGCCAGGTCTCAATGTCGAACAGCGCAAGCGTCTCACCATAGCGGTCGAGCTTGCAGCAAAGCCGGAGTTGCTTCTTTTTCTTGACGAGCCGACGTCCGGTCTAGACAGTCAAACAGCCTGGTCTATCCTTGCGCTCCTCAAGAAGCTCGCAAACAACGGCCAAGCAATTTTGTGCACGATCCATCAGCCGTCGGCCATCTTGTTCCAGGAATTTGATCACCTACTTTTCCTTGCCAGTGGTGGTCGCACAGCGTACGTACTCCTCTGTGCCAGTCATGGACTCTTGGACTAATCGAGCCTAATTAGGTACTTTGGCGACATTGGAAAAGACTCTACAACTCTGATCCAATACTTCGAACGAAATGGGTCGAGGCCCTGCGGCTCCTCAGAGAACCCGGCCGAGTGGATGCTCGATGTCATCGGAGCAGCTCCAGGATCTCAAAATACCATTGACTGGCCCCAAGTCTGGCGCGAATCGCCGGAAAAGGCAAGGATCAAGCTGCGGCTTGCCGAGATGAAGAATGAGCTATTGTCCAAGCCTGTCAACGACACTCCAGATTCTCTTAAAGAGTACGCCGCTTCTTTCACTGACCAGTTTTACGTTGTCACCAAGCGGATATTCGAGCAATACTGGAGAACGCCATCGTATCTCTATTCGAAGACCCTGCTGTGCGCTGGTAGTGTGAGTCACTCACCCGTTGCGTTCTGCAAGAAATATGTGCTAACATCACGCCAGTCACTCTTCATTGGCTTCTCCTTCTGGAGATCCCCTACCAGTCTGCAAGGCCTCCAAAATCAGCTCTTCGCCATCTTCATGCTTATGACCATCTTCGGTAACATCGTACAGCAGACCATGCCGCACTTCGTCGTGCAGCGGGCCTTGTACGAAGTCCGCGAACGTCCGTCGAAGACGTACTCGTGGAAAGTCTTCATGATGTCTAATGTCGTCGTCGAGCTGCCCTGGAATACCCTCATGGCAGTAATTATCTTCTTCTGCTGGTACTACCCCATCGGCATGTACCAAAACGCCGTACCTGATGGTCAAGTGCATGAACGCGGCGCACTGATGTTCCTGCTCGTCTGGGCCTTCCTGATGTTTACCTCAACCTTCACTCACATGGTTGTCGCTGGAATTGAGACTGCCGAGACCGCCGGCAACGTTGCCCAGCTGCTATTCTCTCTAACGTTGATCTTCTGTGGGTAAGTCAAATGTCTCCCATCTCAAACTATCCAATCAATCCTACACCCCGCGCCGTGAAGGCTTTGCGCTAACCTAGCATGCCGCCTCTCAATAGCGTCCTTGCCGGTCCTAAAGCCCTCCCCGGATTCTGGATCTTCATGTACCGCATCTCGCCCTTCACGTACCTCGTCGACGGCATGCTCTCCACTGGTTTGGCCAACACCCGCATCGTCTGCTCCTCCATCGAGCTCTCACACTTCAACCCACCCTCCGGTCAGACCTGCGGCCAATACCTCCGCCCGTACATCACATCCTTTGGCGGCTACATCGAAAACCCAGCCGCCACCGCAAACTGCAGCTTCTGCTCCGCCTCAGACACCAACAAATATCTGGCGTACCTCAGCTCCAGCTACGCGAACCGCTGGCGCAACTTCGGCATCATGTGGGCGTTTATCATCTTCAACGTCTTTGGGGCGATCTTCTTATATTGGTTGGCCCGCGTGCCGAAGAACAAGAAGGAAGAGAAGGGCAAGGACGAGAGTATGGAGAGGAAGGAGACACTGGAGAGGAGGGCGACGTTGGAGCGGATGGAGACGTTAGAGAGGAAGAGGACGGTGGAGAGAGAGGCTATCTTAGAGAAGGTGAGTGGTTAGCCTTCCCTTCCCGGTTTTTTTGGAAACGTGGTAGTTTAAGAGCGCTTTGTGGCACAACATTATATAGTAGAGAAGAACTGTATGGATAGCATAGATCGGTAATTCAATAGACGGCAGCTCGGGATCACGGTGGGCTAGAGAACAGGGATAGGAAAAGATGTGTACATGTACATAGATAGACTGTAAGCGTCGCTACTCTTCAAGTATGCCTTTCCAGGCCCCAAGTACCGAGGACAGCGACAACAACCAGAAATGCCAGCAGGAGTTCCTCAAAAATGGAATAAGTAGCTTCGTGCTTGCCAAGCTCTTGCCAGGCCCGGCTAAATTCCGCGCCACAATCCCTGATCAAGGCTCTCTTTCTCTCGCGGAGGACATATTTGGTACCAGAAGGCTCTTTTTAATCTCACAACGAGTGCGCGATCTTCTGTAAACCTCTGCTAAAGGTCCTTGATGACCTGTGCTCAAAGTATCATTTTAGCCGTTCCATATCCCACACACAACACCGCACACAAATCATGGCATCAACCCCGAAATTCAACGTCAAGAACCTGCACTTCGAGAAAAAGGAGCCAGAATTTTTACGGAAATTACGAGGTGAGGCTGCTGGCCGCGGTGATATCGATCGACACGAGGTGCAGCAGGCGCGGCCGGGGAAGAAGCCCAGGCTCGAGATGGACGACGATGACGGGCCGACGATCGTCTATGAGGACGAGGCTGGTGCTAGCGGAGGGAATGTGGGGAGAGAGGAGTATGAGATGCTGATGAAGGGAAAGGGCGAGGGTGCGGGTAAGCGCGACGAGGGGAAGGTAGAGGGCCAAGGAGAGGGCGCTGGTGCAGGTAAGGGTGGAGACGACGTTGAAAGTGCGAGTGGAGGTGGAGAGGAGAGGGAGAAGCAGAAGGTTGCTGAGGTTGGGGTAATGAAGAAGAGGAAGGTGGGGAAAGTTGTTGTTGGGCAGGGCGAGGAACCGGAGGCTGGCACCAAAACAAGTGCGGGTGCGGACAGGACTGCTGGATCTGTAAAGCCACAAGTTAAGCCTAAAGCGAAAGCAAGCAAGAAAACAGTGAAGCTATCGTTTGACGAGCCTGATATCTGAGCTTCAACATGGCATGGCAACTGGGAGGCCGCCTATAGCTTGCCATGCTGGCTGAATATCTACATTTCCGACCGATTTGTATTTCAGCAACATGTGGCACCCGGGAAGTTGCCCAACGGCCATTTTCTGGAATCCCAACTTCTCTCAATACGGGTGGTATGAGTCAACAGGGCGACTGTAACCGAAAGGAATGTCACTGTGGCCGCGAGGTTGAGTTTGAGCAGCTGGGTAGGCTGGGGGCCCGCCATATCCTCCACTATAGCGAGCCGGAGATCTGCTTCGGCGCATATCGCCATATCTTTGGCCGCCGTCGTGTCCTGATCTATTCAGAAGGCCACCATGACCACGTCGGGCACCCATTCCTCGTTCCGCCTCGCCTACGTCGAATTTGCGCTTCTTTCCACCTGTCAAGGACACAGCCGCCTCCTTCGCCATCCTGTACGTTGCATTCAGCTCTCTCATCATAATAGGGTCGGCAGTCTTGTTTTCGAGATAGGAGAGGATATTCTCGGCTGTGTCGCGCAGGAATCGTGCAGCTGTTGCTGTGGCATGGTTTTGGTGATTGGCGACAACTAGATAGTCGGCTTTTGCGCGTTGGTAAACGTTCCAGAGGTTCGTGAGTTTGGGTTCCCGGTCAGGACTGGCTATGGGGTAAGACTGTTCGATAGAAGCCTCAGTTTTCAGGGCAGAGGTCATCAATCGGTCATTTCGGCACACTGGAGTCGTCAGCCCATTATTTGGTTGAGAGTGCAAACTGCGATATTTACCTTGCTCAAGGGTATCTTGGACCTTAATGGAGGTTTCAAGAGCTTTTTGCGCGACCTGAGGGTCACCAGAGGTATCAATTCCCAAGAATTCTTTACAAAAGTACTGTATTGCCGCTGGGCTATCGAGTTCGTTGCCGTTGCGGGTGAGCGTCAGCAAGGCCTTGTCATAGACTGTGATATGGGCGTCTTCGAATGCCTGGGAGCGAGACTTGAGTAGCTGGATGTGTCGCAAGAAGACTTCTAGGAACAGGCGCTTCTGGTTGGGGTTTTGGAGGCAGACAAAGATAGCCGGGCTGAAGGGCGTAACTTGTGCTTTGGCTACAAGCTGTGGTACCTCGTCTCCGGGACTTCGGCTCACGCCGCCGGCGCTGGGTGGTGAAGAGAAGAACATAGCTTCAGGAGAGGGCATTTTCGCAAGTGTGACTGAATGGCGGCCTTCAGAATCACTTATAGAGTGCGAATGAAGGATAGATTCAGGGCGAAATTCAGTCGGCGTGGCTGCCTTTGCAAGATGTTGGCCGACCTGTGTTTGCCCTGAAGCTTCTAGTCGCATCCACCTGGTGTTCTCTTAGAAAGCACATGGATCAAAAAGTCTCATGGTACTTCTCAGCTCTTCTCATGTTGAATGTACCCTTTCCATCGATCGATTTGACGAAAGGGAGGATGCCTGTAGGTTTCATTGTTGCATGCACTTATCCGTGTACCGTTCTGACAATGGGGGCGCTCAAAGCTCTCCTCGCCGCATAATGGCCAGCAGGAGATACATCGCAGAGTAGAGAACCTCCACCATACCTTCCTGAAACCACCGCATCAAAGCCACCTATAAAGGGCAGTCAGTACAGCAAGGAACCTAAAGTGAATGATTGCCCGACCATTGCCGAACAGATCTTGTCCGCTTTGTACGTCATTGGGCAAGCCAAGGCCCACATAATGACATTACCAAAGAAAGTTCTTTTTTAAAAAGGTCAGAAGAAAATCTCTCACCTGGATCGGATCTCTTCGAGAAGAGCACCAGACTCCAGTGTAGTGTAGGATCCGGCCACGGGAGGTGATGAACAATGAAAGGATAATTTGAAAAACCGGGCCAGACTATGCTTGGTATCTCTCCTGGAGTGCAGCAGCCAGAGCGCTTGCTGTATCAAACGACTTGCGAAGCCGAAGTCGTTGGCCGAACCTGAAGGGTTATTGAGGCGCGAGTCGACTGGTGAGGATAGGGCAACATGCTGGAAAACCTGGAGGGGTGACAAGGTGGGTTCAGATATCGAAGAAGTGGCCCCTGAATACACTGATGTTCCTTTCCTGGCCGAAGATAGTCATGGCCGTCGGCAAATAAGACCACAGTGGGTCTAGCTGGGCAAGGAACGCAAAGACAGAGGACGCAGATACTTAGCGGCAGGCAAATCAAGGAGGCTTTTGGCTGAAAGTGAGGTGAAGCAAAGGAGAGTATCGCTAGAAATTGCGTCGAACCGGGATCTGTTCGGTACTAGAAGCAGAAAGGCTGCAAGGCACGTAACACACAGCCACATCTCTTTTCGAATTGCAGAAATCATATCATATCGTTGAGCAATGAGGTGCAGAGCAAATCTAGACACTTGAAAATGCAATTTGAAGAGCGAGCCTGCCACAAAGTATGCAGGTCGCAAGGGGAGGGTATTAAAGCAGAACGTTCTTCAGCCTCTCGATAAGGCTGTAACGTGCAACTTGGGCACTTTCCCACCTTGCAGCCTTACAGCCTGCATCAGCGGAGCCTTGTAGCAGCTGCCTGCCAACAAACCCTATGATGTGCCCATTCCATCTCCGATTGTTCCAGTTTCCTGTTGTTGCCGCTATTGCTATTCCATCTTGCTGTGTCAACTCTTCGCCCATCACTAATACGCCTTCAAAATAGGATTTAGTCGCTGACATGGTCGTGCCGTATGGATTTGGTGTTGGTAGATCTATGCTACTTGGCCCCAACTCATAGTCTCATCGCTAATCGGTGCTTTGTGCGCGATCTTGAAATTCATCTACGAGATTGGTCTCGAGCTGAAGAAGAATCCGAAGTCTGCCCCAGATTACCAACATTTGCTGATCGAGCTCGAGACCCTCGACCGAGCTTTGAAGCTTTTACAATGCATCAAGCCCGCGCAGCATGAGCTGAGAAGGCTAGAGGGAATACGAGCTTTGGCTTCCACATGCCAGAGACCGCTCGAAGGGTTCCTTGCTAAGATAGAGAAGTTCGGAGAGCATTTGGGATCTTGGAATGCAAGCAACCACCAATTCTCGGGGTTGACTCGGCGACTACAATGGTCGATGAAATGAGAGCAAATCCGGCCCTGAATGTGGCAACCATAACAGTCCTTCCCGCGACCCAGACGATCGACATTCTATCGAACGCCCAGTCAGATCGCTTCCATATTTCGCAAGAGTTGAACGGCAAACTCTCCTCCCAATGCAAGATTCCGGCAGACTTGAAGCAGACAACCATCGGCATTACAGCCGCACAAGCTAGACTCGACTTGTTAGACAAACGTTGCGAATGCTACGTTGCAGCTACCCTTGCCAAATTGAACATTCTCTTTCATTGTTCATTTCTGTTACGAAGCCGAAAGAAATATATGCTTGAAGTGGACGCCATATCTGTACACGAAGGCCAGTCCTTCTTCACCGACGCTACCGAGGGCCTTCCCAATTCCTAAAAACTCCTGTGATCATTCAAGCATGATTCTAGACCAAATGGACGCCCTTCCTCCAGGCCAAGAACTTCAATATGTCTCAGAAGCCTCAGTGCTCCAAGCGGCATCACTGCCTTCCACCCTGACCATCCTGGCATTCTCACGGCCTTCATCAATTCTGTTGTGCATTCGCATCTTCGCTGGAGGTGCCATTTGGGCATAACCGCCAGGCAGTCTCTTGCCGCCTGTAGCATGCGTCTTAGGGTAGTATGGGTCTCGTAAGTCACGCTCCGGCTCCAGCTCTGAACCATTATCCGAATAAGATTCCCAATTCTCGCTGCCACTTGCTGTGGTTCCAGTGGTCAGATTTGAAGAACTATTAGAGATTTGACGGCTTGGCATCTGCGAAGCGTTCGATGCACTGGGAGCATACCGATGCATCGAGGAGTCGAAATCATGGTGATTGTTCTGATAGACTGCATTCTGATCGCGCTGAAGTAATGAAGCAGACATGTACGACATCCGCTCACGGTCGTCATAGACATCTTCGGGGCTCACTGGCCGAACGTACCTGCCACTATTCTGGGAGTCTGAGCTTGAATTGGCACTGGCTGGTCTCGGAGGCGGTGCGTTTGCGTGCGAGTTAGTGGATGGTTGTGATGGAGGTTGGCTGAAGAGATCGCGCATCTTCGGTGGCGGTACTCGTGGAGGCCCCATAGTCTTCGCGGTGTAGGCATGGTTTTGTTGCGGGTTGTGTTTCGGAGGTGAATGCATGCGACGCTCAGGCGAATTATTGCCATATTGGAGGTTGCCGAGCGGTACGCGAGACGGTATCTTGGATGGAGATCTAACATGAGAAGCAGGAGCGGCTGAAACTGTTGATGCAAGTGGGTTCCTCCGAAGCGTACCATTGTGCGTTGCAGGAGTCTCCGCAGCTGGGCGGGACAATGGTCCTTTCATGACGCTACCTGGTCTAGGTGGAGGAGCACTTCTTACGGTAGAAGCAGCCGCAGGTTTGGAAGCGGCAGGAGGTCCCGCTGGTGTCTTCGATCTTGGTGGTAGGCTACTAGGCGTCTTTGCACGAGGTGGAGGCGCCTTGGCTTCCGCTGCTGCTATTTCGTCGAGGTATCGATCGCCTTTCACCAGGAATGGGCGACCATACTCTTCTTCATATTTCTCGAGCGTTTTCACCAGTTCGGCTGTCACCTTTGGTAGCTCCTTCGCAATGCGCTTCCTCATCTTCTCTTCCCTCAACAGCCGTGTTGGATCTCGCCTCTCGCCTTTCTGGCCCCGAAGCATCAGCCGCGAGGCATCATTGGCTGACGCTGCAAGAGATTCGCGATCTTCGATGAGTGAGCGATGCTTGTCGATGACAGCCAAGATTGGAGCGCGCTGCTCTTTCAACGTGTGCAACCTCTCGATCTCGGCCTCGTGGGCAGAGAGTAAGGCATCGCTGTACACATCTGAGAAGGCTGGTGTGAAATCGAGCATCTCTTCCTCGGAGAAGTATAGGCAATCCCAGAGTTCTTGCAGTCTTACTCTCGCATCCTCCACAAAAAGGTGCATATTCTGTCTTTTGAGTTCGTTCAGCCTGCTCAACTCCTCTTCATACTCGTTGATGGTTCTTAGACCGCAGCCTCGATTTGCGGCAACGAACGCCTTTCGATCCTGCTCATCGACCCCAAGACGATCCCACAAACCTTCGACTGAAGCTTTGGTTTGTTCCAGACGTTTCTCTCGGCCTTTCTTCTCGTCTACAAGTTTGTCCCTCCTCGCTTTGAGACGTTCCATGTCCGCTTGATGAAGACCTAGCTGCTCCGGAGAGTCACGGTAGTGCTGGACAATCGCTGAGTCGGTTTGTGCTTGAGGTATCCCCAGTTCTGACCACAACCTAACTATCTCCTCTGCAGTTGTTTGTACAAGTTTTATCCGCTTGTTGTACTCATCATACACCCTAGTGAACTCCTCGTCCAGTTTGGTGACATATGAGGGCGACAAATCGAAGTTGGGTGGGCACGAGTTGGAAGAAGTTGGTGGCAGTCTGATCTTCACAAAGGAAGACTCGAGGTGAGAAGAGTACGACTCTAGAGCCTGCACAAGCTTCTTGACTTGTTCAAATCGTTCTCGGTGTAGTCTGCTGACTGTGTTGTACTTTTCTTTCAGATCTCGAAGGCAATCGGTGAGAGGGTATGTGACTCGGAGACTTGTGGTATCAAGATCGTAGCCGGCGTTATGCTTGTCGTCTTCCAGCGATGCTTCCATCTGCTTTATTGTCTTGATTATGTTTTGCGCCTCTTCGGTCATTTGGTTTTTCTCCCTAGAAATTGCCATCAGTTTTGACGATAAGTTCATGGTTAGCGGGTGTCCCTTACGCATTTACAAGGCGTAGTTGATTGTGAAGCGTCTCTGATAGTGCTGCGAACAGCTGACGGCGGTCAGTACCTGGTTTTCATAATGTGTTGGATCCGGTGTACCTCTGTCTCCCGTGCTTCCCGCTCATTTCGTGGGACTCCAATCTCGTCGAAGATAGAATGTAATTGACTGATTATGGTCGTCACCTGCGTGGTAAGGTAGCTGGTATCCATCATGGGTGCCTCGATTGTGAAGTAGACGCGCGGGATCAGGGAACGCAAGAAGATTGTGTATGTTGTCGGCCGGACCGTGCGAAGGACTTAATCCTTCAACTCGCCTCCTACTGGAGTAGAATCCGAATAATCGAAACCATCAACAGTGAGATAAGTCAAGTTTAGGTAGGCGACAAATTGCTTGAGTTGTCTGCAGCAGTGGTGAGCTACAATTAGAGTGGCCCTTCTATGACCGAATGCTAATGTTGTCTCTAGCGCGCCCGCTAGTGGTGGTCAACAGCAACAATCGATAAGATGCCTGCCCAGTTTTCTCCAACATCCCTGCCATTTCCCCTCGCATTGAGCCAGCCAAAATTATCCGTTTTACAGAACATGCATGAAGACTGCCTCATCAACAGAGTCACTGGAGCTGAGGCCTGATGTTGGCGGAAATGCAGCACTTGAGTTGATTTGCCATAGCGAATGTTATAAGAAGGGAACAGAAGCGTGGATCTCAATGGCTGATTTGATCTCCGCAGCGCGAGGTGAACTGGGGCTGCAGCGGATTATCACTGATGGTACTGATATTTACACGGTGATCAGCCCAGGCTTGTTCAGATATCTTCCTACTTCTTGCTGCAGACTTTGGCTAGATGATTAACCTTCGTGATCAGCCACTGGTGCTGATATGCGTAGCAAGTCCTCTGCACTCTCCCTAATCGTTACCGCTCGGGGGTAGCCCTGCCGTGCCGTGGCCCAGGTCCTCTTTCAAGTGCTGCCCAGCGACCGTGAGAGGCTGACAGTCCTGTAACACGAAGATCATCCGTGCCCACTCTGTCTCGCTCATATTCCGCCAAGCATGCATTGTGGCTCGTTGGACGGCGACATCTCCTCGACGCAACACGTGTTTCTCTCCCGAGTCCAGCTCCATTTCGACTGTACCCTCGAGAACGATACCATAGTCGAGACTCTGAGTTCTGTGCATCAAAGGTTTATGTCCTGGTCCAAAATCCACCACTCTGCACACCGTTCCACGCGGATTCACAAGTCCGAGCTTGCCTGACGCCACGACATTCTCGTGGTCTTTAAGATCTTTGTCGTCATTTAGCGAGGTTGGGAATTCCGAGGTAGTATACATGACACTGAAGCCCATAGTCTGGTTGTCGTAGGTTGTCCATGGAGCAGGGCCTTTAGAGTGCACAATTGCTTTGCCGGTTGATGGATCATGCGTGGTGATGAAGCGGGTTAGGTGGGGGAGGCCGTTTTGGATCTGCTCGCCTTCGCTAACACTGTTTGAAGCCATTGTTGAATATCGAGTACTCGATGGATTACTCTTGCAGGATATTTCAGAAGCTCACTAGTCTCGTGGAAAGAGGAAGCGCTAGCCTTATTTCTGCCGTTGTTGTTGTCGTTGTTGTCGTCGTTGTTGTGCCAAGAAGACTAGATGCAACGCGGTCCTGCAAGGCCCCCCCTTAGGGTGGATGCTGACACTTGGGGGTGTTAGCCGTACTCGCTCTTACCTACCAACTGGGCCTCCTTCGAAAACGCGCTGAACTCTCTCTACATGTCATTGGATGGGGGCCCGCAGTAAACGCCTTGGGGGCCGATCACTTCCCCCACCCCCTACTTGAGACGCGCTTGGCGACATTCGTGAGTATGAGTTGTTCGACCGTAAGGCAACTAAAAAGCACTGGAGCATGGGCACATCACGACTCGAAAAGTCGAATGTGCTGCATAGGAGTGATGGATGCAAGTATCTGATCAAGTTGTAAAATAGCTTGGTCATGGTCGTGTTCTGGCTTTATTGAATGCCCCCCTGGTGTCAGGGCCCTGTCTATTCGCCAGGAACCCGGGGGTTTCACCAACGTACTCTCCGAGCAACAATCGAGAATATTGTGTCGAATTCCGGCTGCCTTAAGGGTAGAGGGCGTTCATATCGAGAAGTTCGCAGCGTCAGACTCACTAAGCCAATGGCCGAACTGCATCGGCGCCGGTAGCGAGAAAGGAGATGAGGTAGGAGATGAGGAACCAGGCCATGGAAGTGCCATAGATCCCTACAGTTGCTTGGCAATAAGTCCCTTGGTTCTACGGATGAAAGAATGACGAGTGTCAGCGGTTGCAGCAAGTTGTTGTCATCACTGAGCTGGAGACTTACGTGAAGACGAATCACAGAATGCGGAAAGGCTCGTACTGGACGTATTCGATGAATACTTTCCGGAATAATTTTGAGTCTGACCTGTCTCTTTCTCGCCGAACTCGCGCAGCCGGCCCATTTTGTAACTAGGAACGTTAAATTCGTTTGGGCCGAGGAGTCTAATTAACAGCTGAGGGAATACGTTGCTAGTATAGCGAAGGGATGACCAAGTAAGTCCTTAGAGATCTATGCGTAGCACAGGAAAATATCAATGAATCATCTTTATTGAGTTAACTTATGCTCTGCATGATTGTTCGTGTGCTTGCTTGAAACGGAAAAAGGGAACATGACCAGCAGTTATCGGCCAGTCTGGTATCATTTGAGAAAGGAAATCCACATGAGCGCCCCGCAAGGGAAATTCAATAGCCGTAGTCCTCCACGAATCAAAATTACCGTTGGGCGCCTTTTTGACAATAGTTTGTTGCAAAGACCCATGCTCCGTGCTCAGTCCAAGAATTGCCCGAAAGCCTTCATAGAACACATTCCCACTAGTAATAGATCTTCTCTTCATACACAGGAGGTTTGCCATCCGTACCTTCCATGTCCCACGTCAGTTTTCCCTTGTCATCGAAGGAAGCGGCCTCATCGGTGATTGGAGTGATCTTTGACGTATGGGCACATTCCTCTTGCGAAACGCCACCAGCATCCCGAGGAACCCACAAGATTGGCGGCTTGGCGGTAATGGCTGGGTCGTAGTAGGCATGCTGCTCAATTTCTTCCGCATATTCAATTTCGGCAAAGTCGTCAGGCACCAAGTGGTTATACTTTTCGTGGTCGAGGTACTTGCCGAGAAGCTTGGTGAGGATGTTTTCCTTTTTCTGGGGTGAGGTTTCTGTTGGAGAACCTTTACCGTTCGCAGTGTCCCCGCTACTCGGCACCTCACCCTTTTCAGTGACAGTCTCGCCATCGGTATGCTTCGAAACGGCGCCCTCTTCTGTCTGGAGTAGTACGTTGGGTTCGCCCTCATGGGATCGAGGCAGGAAGCGCAGAGCAGGCTTCAGGGCCATATTTAATGCAGCATGATAAAGAGCACAAATAACGAGTAAGACGATCGTCAATACTAGAGGCCCCTTGGCGACTTGGATGCCGAAAAGTCCGATTAAGCAAATCATGGTCAAGTAGCAGCCAACGAGAGTATGCTGTAAGGCACGAGGGTAGTTGTGTCCCTTACAGTCAATATTTACCGTATTGACAAACAAAAGGTTGTACCGGAAGGCAAAGTAGAAGAAAGCAAGGCCAACGGTGGCGAACCCTAGTACAAGCGGTGCGATAATGGCGTAAGTTATGGCTATGACGGTCAAAGCACTGACGAGCAGAACACGTTACTAAATTGCCAATAGCCCCCCCCGGCGGGACAGAAGCAAAACTCACCTCAATATGGGATAGACAGTGCCCCAACCCAAATCTGATAGAGTAGCCCATCGATTGTACTGCTTACGTGGCGTACTCCCAAACAGCTTGCCTAGGACCTTGTAAACGATTAGGCCGGCAATCTGAAGAAGTGCACCGGATGAGAAGGTCAAGCCTTGGAGAATGAAATAGTCGATATAGAAGTTGGAAGCCTTTGGCAAGTTCTCCGCCAATAGACTCGTCACCGATCCGGGGTTCTTGATAATGGTAGGTACAGCCGCGCTTGCGGCCGAGGTGAAGGTCGTAACGATAAAGACCTGTATGACCTGGAACCAGAAATAGAATGACTGAGTTCGCAGCTCGATAGCTGAGTAAGTCGGTAAGCCAGCCATCTTGGCCATGAAGCGGAGATAGATTGGAAGCAGAGCCATTAACACAGCGAGCATGATCGTGGGCAATAGACCGGTAATGACTCCGAGGATGACTTTCGGGCACTTTTCGATGAAGCTCAGGAATGGTGCAACTGTCGTAAGATAGTTGATATTGGAGACGGCGCCAACGAATGCGACTGGAATAGACCTAGAAACAGTCAGTATCCCGCCACCATATGAATCCGGGGAGCAACATACCAGAAGATGATCGTCAGGACCACAAGAGCGATTGTGACGGCGTTCCTGATCATGCGCAGCTTTGCGTTCATGGACAAGTTGGTCCAGACAACATCTCCAGGCGTCATGCCGACCACGCGAGAGGTTTTGCTCAAAGTCGTTTGCTTACCACCCCCATCCCGGAAAGCGGCCTGAGCTTCGGCTTGAGTATAGAATTCGACGAAGACAGCAGCGGCCATTTTAGCTTCACCGGCTTTGTGAACAGCTTGTTCTGCATCAATTTCCGGAATCAAGCGTTGTAGCTCGGAGCGACACCAATTGATAGTATCAACTTTCTTGCCAATGAGGCCGAATTTCCCGATGCGATGAGTTGGGCGTTCCTTTGGCTGGATCCATCGAGAGGCAGCAGAACCAGATTCTGCTTCGACGTTTGTTCGATCGGCTGGACCTGCTTCGACATCTGTTTGACCGGCTTGACCTACTTCGACATCGCGACCTCCCTCCTTGATGGATTTCATGCGAGCCTCGTTCGATAGCTTGATTAGCTTCGTTTCGCCAGCTTCTAGCGTTATGCAAATTTTGTCACGCTGTTCAACTTTCTCGGACAATGACTTCGTATCAGACATGAGCCAGATGTTCTTCAACCTGTTCCCAAAGAGTTCTCGCATCTTGTCTTTGTTTACATATTCTTTGGGGACCGAAGTGAACAGGACAGTCCTGGAGGAGATTCGCCTAGCGTAGAGAGGCGACAACTGGTAGGCATTACGTACGTTGATGTAGTAAATGCTCTCTTTGGTAACCATGAAGTAGACAAAGGCCATGAAAGCCCAGGCCACGAGTGCGTGTGCTTAACGGTGTAAGCTAAGAACCAATTACAGCAGACTTAATGCGCTTACCGTAGTACCTATTCTTCCGATTCTTCGCAATATTGGTAAAGCTGAGTATGTCGAGTTGTTTTTGGCCAGCACCCCCTGTGGCATTGACGGGGAAGAGAATTGGCCAGATGATGCAGCAGCCTAGAAAACAGACGATGACAGCGATTCTGAGATATCGCAGGAGGAAATATCCGTCGATGGAGTTATGTTTCAAGACATAGGTGTCAGGCAACTAGATTGAGCATCAGTCAAGCCGTGCAAGAATTGAAAGGGAGCAAGTCTTGACCGACCTTGTTCATCTCGGGGATCCAACCGAAAAGGCTGTTCGACAACGGAGGGGTCCTCTCATGCGGGCGCAGGGAGCCCAAGTACGTTCGAGGGGCATATTGTCTCTTTTGAGTACGGCGCAAGATCAGGAAGACCGACACCATGACAACCGCAATGATGAGGGTCGGGACGAGAGTGGAAACGAGGCCAGAGAGCGAGGAAGACCCTCCACCGCGAGCGGATCCGACGTTCGAATCACTCTGTGCAAATATATATCTCAGTTGGGGGTTTTCTAGAGAGTCGAGAGGAGGAGATGGTGCTTCAACTTACGCCTTTGGGAGCGCGGTAGGTCAAAGTGCCCTATAGATAAGGTGTCAGTAAATCAAATTCACCGCCGCATATAGATTTCACTTACACGTCGGTCGACGAGCGTTGGAGAACCGAAGGCCTCCATGATGGATGGGTCGTCCTCGGCTAGGCCGTTAAAACACTGGAGAGCTGTCGCTGTAGCTGTAGATGGAAGGGGTACTAATGCTGGAGGTGCTACCGTCGGTCGTACGAAAAGATGTGTAAACAATGCAAGCGACGATCGTTGTCGGTAGCGCAGAGCAAACTATCTGTCACCAATGATGCACTGTATCGTCTGTTTGCTTCGGATTAACCAAAAGATGTTGATCCTCAACTTTCTTGGCCTGTGTCTCGTGCAAGTAGCCGTGCGGTGACTCAGACGACGGATCTTGTGTTGCAGGTGAATGAGCTACAGCAAGGTGATTTTGTATTTGTCGTTGCGAGTCAATCTAGCCCAATTTCGGGCGGTTCAAGTCTAGCTGAGATGCCCGGGCAGTATGGCGTCAGAGCTGCAAGGATGCCCATCCGACCCACCCACCATTTGGGCCTGCCTGCCAAGTTTTTAACGATCTGGGTTTCAATAGCCCCTGTCGGCGGCCTGTAACTCGGCCACAAAGGAAAGCCTCGACTCGCGTGACACGTCAACAGTCTCATTTGCGTCGATGCTCAGATTTCGTACACAGTACAGTGAGCCCACATGGCTCCACATATACGCATAGGCGTGCTTATTAGATGTTGTTTAGATCTTATCCACTTTCGAATGGCAGTCAATCAAGAATTCGCACAGGCAAAAAGCATATTTGAATTGTAACGGCCTCTGATGAGCGCGAAGTCCCAGCATGTCGGGCGGTGCTCTCAATGCACCTGTTCCGCGTTATGTTTGTGTTCAAGACTCTTCCTTTTTGCTGATACTTGGCTTATTTACCAGGTACCAATTCAAAGTTCCTGACCAGCAAATCACGCAGGCCCGCAAAATGACCCATGGCAAAATCAGCTGAAAGGCCACTTCCAGACTGTTGGCCAATGCTCCCTTCCCTGCTTATACCTGCCACAAAATCAAGCCACCGTGGCTGTGCTCTCCTCCAGCTGAGCCCTAGCTCCGGCATAACCGCGAAAAAAGAGCTTTGTGGTTTTGCATAGCCTTGATTGTAGAAGCTACATTTCTAATTCGGATCGAGACGGTATGTCTGTAAGTTTCGCATAATGCCTGGAGCAATCCAGGAGAGCTTTATTCAGCTCTAGTAACCTAAGCAAGTCCACAAGCTAGGCCCTCATCGCCAGCACTGCATACGACCCTCATAGACATAAACTTGTCATCTGATATGGCCTGATCCAATCAAGAGCTTGACTTGTTTTACCATATTCGATCCTTCCACCGTTTCACCCAGGTTGGATCTCATCGCATCATGCGAAGAATTTGTAGACCTTGCTTGGAGACTTGATGTTTCGCTTTCATTGAGCGTCCTTGTATAACCGCAGCATCCCCGACAGCCGTGGTTGTAGGCCGCGGTGCATACTCTCTGACCGTCAAGTCTGGTATCGGAATGGTGAAAGATGGGTCATTCTCTTGATCTTGTTCTGCATTGCCTATTCCACTCCGAAACCTTGCTGGTGCTGGACTCCAGGGGAAGAATGAGTAGCCTGAGCTAAGTGAGAAGAGCTTGTCTGTCGGAGGCTTGTCTTCATAGATTTTGAAGTGAGGACCTCCATGAAGTCTTTCGTATGCTGACCTTCTGGATGGTGGAAGAGGCCGTATAGAGGCGGTCTTGGTGGCAAGAGGCAGCTGAAGGCGAGGGGGTGGGAAAACGAGCTTTGTCGAGGTGCTTGCTGGTACTCTTGGAGTTAGATGAGGTGGTGCATGGGATGTGCGAGACTTTCGAGGCTCAGAAGAACCCTCTAGGCTCGTGGCAGCGGCCATGTGAATGGGTTTGATTGTTGGATGCCAGTAGAGGCTGGTGGGGTATGATGCGGATTTTCCAGAAGCTCTTCGTGAGCGCGGCAAAGTCCCATGTTTCTTGACTCTTTTCTTGTCTTGGCCCGCATCTCTGCCCTCGTTGGTTAATTTGGGTTTTCGTTTGGCTCGTAAGTTTTGTGCCGGAGCTGGGTGGTGTGAGCGAGCACAGTAAGGAGGACTGCTAGGTGGAGGCTGCGTTTCGCTGATATCCATGCCAGGAATAACGCAATCGAGACTTTCGAGCGCTTCTGGACGCTGCTCTCCTCCAATAGTTAAGTTAAAGGGGTTGATGAACAGACCAAGGTGCTAAAGAAGGGGCTGTATCGAATAGTGGCAGAGCTGCCGAGGGAGCAAGATAGTTGTTAGTAATGCGATTCATCAAGCCTTCTCGCAGCATGGAAGCCCGCGGATTATAATGGCCGGTGTTCCAAGATGCTTCGAGTGAAGAGTGTGCTCTTCGAAACGATTGACGGGATAAAGGTAGAAATTGATTGCGAGGGCACATGCGGAATAATTGTCCTGGACACATAAAGACCAGAAAGGCAGAGTATTGAAGCATACGCATTGTTCTCACAAGTTAGTGATTTAACTTTCTGAGGTTTTACTATTAAGTGCCACGATGTCGACTACCTTGCCTCCAGCCGAGTCAGAGCACTTGACATCAGTTCATCACCGTTGACTCTAATAATCTCCACGTTCTTCTGAGCGAAAATAATGTGAGTGCATTGGGTGGGGGGTACATTGTTGGCAAATCTGAGACTCTGGGCAACTTGGTTATTGTTCCGGTCGGCATGCTTGAAATTGAGCACCAGAAAAATCAACTTCAACTAATGCGTTCGAACATAAGCGCAAAGATCTTCTTTTCTTCACAATGTACTATAAGTATTCTCGGGCCGCCATGCAGAAAATGTAGGTGATTGCACCAGTGATCGGTGGTCGCACGTACTGTTTGATCACCTCTAGATCCAAACTCGGAGTCAGCATGTTGGAAACCCGTCGGGCACACTGTAGGCTGGAATCACATTGCCAAGAAATCGCCGTCCAAAGGCGGTACAATGTAATCCTCAGACCAATGGTAGTACTAAGATTCGTCATCCGAGTGCTGATACCCTTTTTCCAGTCCAGGGCGCACCAACTGGGTTTAAGGGCTGATAGGAAAAGGAATCCATTTACGCCGCAGATTGGGTAATTTTGAGAGAATAGATTCCCGCCCGGGACGCGCCAGCACCCGAGCAAGCTCGATCAAGCCCGAGATGGCGCGGCGATCGACATGTCCTAACCCAGATACAAGAAGATGAGATTTAGATTTCATCTTATCCAAATCCAAAAGGGTTTGGTGCTTGACTCGCGGCAGAATAGTCATCTCGTTCATTCGCTGCCCTGCTTCCAAATCAGCAGTAGCTAGGGGTAGGTCACAGACGCACGCAAGCAAACTCCCGCCTCTCACCAATCTCTGTCATATGGGTTGTGGGTAGTTGCGATTGAGCGCCGCTAAACGCCCAGGGAACACCTTAGAACAATCCACAGGACAGATAGCCGTCGAGACTAAGCTGGAAGTTCAAACAATAAAAGGTAGCCTGAGGGGTTAGCAACGGCAACGCCTATCTCCGCATTTCGACCTCCGAGGGGGGAGGAAGGATGCTGCGACAAAATAGTTAGCGACTACCATTTCTAGAATCCCTGCACTAACAACCAGTTACCACTGGCTTTGCTGCAGCGTTCTGGACAACAATCATGTCAGGACACTGCAGGGCCCGGCAGTTGTCGCACTGGTCTCTACCGGGCAAGCGAGATTGACCATCATTCAAAGCAGTTCCATTCAAAACACGATTTGTCGCAGGTCAATGTCAACTCGCCTTATGGCTGCCCGTCGACATTATACTGTCCTGTAGTACCTGCTATCAAGCTTTCAGGCACTGACCACCCAAGGAACAAAATAAATGCAAACTCTACATCCGGCCAAGCGGTAGTGCTAGATGGTGACTAAGTGGCAGATCCAGATTGAAGGGGTTAGTGACGTGACGATCTGGCAACGTGGGTGGCAGCCATCCTTGTCCTCGGCTACCGCCCAATGGCCCGCGGGACTTTTCGCTACTCTGGGCCCTGGGAAAGAATGCCCCCAAAGCCACCACTCCTCATCTCCAAGCAACACAGCATCCGCAATCGCCATTGAGCCGCTACACATTGCACTACCTCCATCTCTTTTGAATACGACGGCCGGTAATTACGCTCAGTCCAAGATCATCAATCACGGTCAACCTCCAGCCTTTGGATCGCCAACGCACCGCTGCTCCCACCTTTGAAGATTGCCCGATGCCCACCAAGACCTGACAGACCGCCAGTCCTGCAACCCGCCATGTCAACCCTCTAAACACTACCATTGGACATAATCACAATGCTCTTATGATCCCCTCCCACTCTTATTCCTCGAATATACCTCCTTCAACAGTCGAGCTTGTTCGACCCTATCGACAGCTGCGATGGATGCCATGACGAGCTTCGTCTATTTGACCGACACCTTGCCCAACTGGATTCAACAAATTAAAGGCTTATCTACCCACGCATCCAAGAAGCATGCGGAGTATATAGCGGAGTACACTCGACGACTCACCCAGATAAGATCGAAGAAGGAGCGGACGCTGTCGCTGGCCTCGATTCATACACACAAAAAAGAACCAGTTGAATCACCACCACCGCCACCAGAGATCCTTCAGCATCCTGCAGAGTCGACGCCCGAACCTTCAACGCCGGACCCTTTACACATGCCATCACTTGAAGCCGGCAACAAATATCTTCTTGCACAAGCACAACGAAAACGAAAATTAGACTCTTCGATACGCTCTGGTGCGTCCGGCCCCCAAAAGTTTCGTTCTAAACACATGCTCGTGATCTATTATGATGCATACCTCCAAGAACAACTGGACACATTGGTAAAGGGTATAGGAGGAGCGAGGAACAATCTGCGAAAGGGCAAACTCTCACGATCTGCGAGCAGAGGTTTCCAACTCCCATATTTTGGCAGAGCGTCTCATCACGACAACTATGGCATTCCGTCATTGAGTGGCTTCAAGAATCCTCCAACATCTTACCTCATCGTACCCACCCACTTCAAAGTACAGCCCACCAATCGCCAAGCAACTGTCGATGAAGCATTTACCAATGCCGATAAGCATCTCGAAGGAGCCCAGTCTCTATGTGAGACAGCTGCCCACCAGGTACTCCGTGACGGTGACTGCTCCGTCGAATTGAACAGCGTCGTCACAAAACTCGAAAGCGCCCTCGAGATAGCTACCGCTGCTGTAGCTCAACTACGAGAAGAGGAAGAAGCGGAGCAAAAGGAGCAAGCATGGAACCCAACCCAGACAGACTCAGAAACGACACCATTAACTGATACGTCCTCTCTCCCTTCCCTGACTAATAGCTCTGTGTCGAAACTCGTTCCATCACTAAGCGAGAAGGTGGAATTTCCACCACCAACCCTCGCTATTGGTTCCGGAGGTGTGACCGAAATCGAAGTCGACGACGATAGCGACCAAGAATCCATTGTTGTTGATATCAGCAAATTTCGCGCAGCAAGAACGAGATCCCACGGTCTTCGGACGTGACTTTTCTAGTTTATCGGCAGTTGCTCATCAAGTCACTCCGCCCTGTCAAAGAATAGACATGAACACACCTTCCTCTTGGGCGTTTGTCATCGCCGACCCACGCTGTCATCATCTACTTTCTATGATTTTCTTTGTCTAGTTTATTTAGCGTCATGTTGTCATTTCGGAAGCGTACTGGGGTATGGATCTGGATGGGGATACGGAACTGGGAGGGAAGAGAGAGCACCAGCAGACAAACGCCCTTGGCTGGATGTCATATAGCTGCATGGAAGGCAGCCACTGCATGAGGCTGTTGAGGACCTTTCATTTTCGGTGATTGTCAAGGCTCCTATCGTCTTTCCTCACAAGGACTTTGGAGTATATCGTATTATATGCCTACGGCCGGCTCAGAACAGATATTGACACATCAGAATATACCATATATCTCAGCCGAACCCAACCCTATACTCCTTCCTGAAATTCGCGTCGTGTTATTTCGTTATGGCCAGAAAGCAAAGATACTGTCAAATACGACAGCACACTTCCCTACGCATACAACACTAATACAACCAACTTGGTCATCGACTTTCTTCCCACCCCCACGCCAGAGCGTGATAGTATCCCTTCTAGGTCAGGGCCAGCAACAACGGGGCTCCCCCAGCCCACGGACGGCAGTAAAGCCCCGTCACATGGCCCCAGGACCTTTCTCGAGCTAGTGGGTATCTGTGCAAAGATCCAAATCTCATTTAGCGAGGCGGGACCCACTTCATCGCCCCTTTGTCCATCACCAAAATGCCTCCAAGAACCCTGGGTGAACGCCGGAGGGCGCCCTGTCCTTGACCCATGCTTAGCTGACGGAAAGGCGCAATCTCGTCTTGTCAGGTGATTATCCCATCCCGGAAGTTTAAAACTTTTTGGTCACAACAGAGTAAATAAGCCTCCTTTTTTCTTCACGCTTTTGCATCATCGCCATAAAAAGTCGCCGGCTGAAATGCTGCCCTATTTGGGGTTGTTGTGGCTGATCGCCTTGCTCTTTGGTCTATCTGGCTTTCCCTATACAAGAGACGCCGTGAAAGTGCCTGGGACCCGCTTTCGCGTCAACTTCTATGCTACCGTATGCACTCCTTGCTATGCTGGTTGGTGCTCCCTCTAACTAGCCTGTAACACCTTTCTGCCTCGAGATTTCCATTAACAGAGACTCATCAGCCTTGAGCTTCGTGGCTGATGCACAGCGCCATAACCTTTCTTGCCACCCTCCCGTCGTTTTCGTCTCTTCGTCTACGATTTCTTCGAAATTGTGCTGGATATGGTTTCCATCAATCCTCAACAGCAGAGCATTGCGCCGGAATTGCTGTCCGTGATTTCTGTCTCTTCAGCTCTCCACCACCGGCCCATTTCCACTCCCATTCGCCGGTACTCCCTTGTCAGCCTGCCTCGCTTCCTCCACAACCCCGTAAAATAATTTCCTCTTTACTTCGCTTGCCATTAGCCCCGCCATTTCCTCTGCTGCAATCTTATTCCCACCCTTCACGACCTGCTCCAGCGTCGGGTCCTTTGCCACCTTGATCCCAGACCCTGCACCACCCGCCAATTCCCTCACCTTTGGCCCAGCGATTCCGGACCCGCTTGCCTTGACCTTTCGTGCCACCTCCTTCAACTTGACCGCCTGGTCTGCAATCTGCTTGTTGCCGTAGCTCTGATTGGTGAACAATGGACTTTGTGCGAGAGTAGATACCCAATACTTATTCCACAAAAGCCCCAGCAGGTGGTTGTCGAGCGTGCTTTTGAAATGCGTGACTTCGAGACTGTAGTAGCTGCTCGCATGTGCGCCGAAGTCTTCGATCTTTCCTGTAGGAATGCTCTGGAACTCATCAACATCGTCGTACGCACCCTTGGGTGGCTTGTAGTCTTTTGGGTATGTTCTGAAGGCGCCGATCTCGACCTTGCCCGCGGAAATGGTACGTTCGGGGTCAATGACGACAGCGACGAATGGGTCTGAAAATGACTGTTGTGTGAATTGCGTCTGCACGTCGATGCCGGACAGCCAGCAGCCATAGCCGGGATGCGAATGGTACCAGCCAACAGCGTTCTCAGGTCTCCCCCCTCCCTCTCGCGAGGAAGTAAGGTACTTGACCATGTATTCGTTCGCTTCATCCTGTGCATTCACCCGTGTCTCTGTTCCCTCGACAGGCAAGCGGAAGGCGTCTGTGACGACGATCGACGTGCCGGAGACGTAGCCGAGCATGAGGCCCATGATTTCGATGTTGCCGCCCGAGCGGGCGTGGATAGTCATCTTGAGGAGGGCGAGGGCGGAAATACGGCAGTGAGTGAAGAAGGACGGGTCGCTCTTCCATGGCTTGGCTGCGTTGAGCGCTGCATATGAGGCGGGGGAAGGGAGGGTGTAGAGGGCATTTTGAACGGGGTCGATTGGGAGGACCGCGTTCTCGGCTTCCCAAGCACGCAGGGCTGCGGAGGTCATGGGGATCGCAGTGGTGGATGGATGGGGAAGGTGAGGGTGGATGTTGGCTTCGGCGAGGTTGAGGTAATGGGAGAAAGCTTCAAAGAGTACAGAGGATTGATTGAGATTTACAACCCAGTCTCGTAGGATGGAAAAAGGATGAGTATTTTATTCCCAAATCTGAAAAATAAATTGCGAAGATACAAATTCTAGTCCGGCGAGCTTGAGCTTGAGCCTAGCCTAGCCCTATCGATAAGGATAGATCCCAACTCGCTGCTCTTGAAGTTGACTTTGCTCGCCTTTCCAGCGTAAACGTTCAGCGAACTTCAGCTAGCTCCCAATCATGAGCCCTGACAGCCAGTTTCCTGAGTCAACCCCATCTCTTCTATTCGGACTAAAATGATCGTAAGGGAAATTAGGACTGGCCGTGAGCCTACGAACCTGGCTCTGTTAAGTCTTCACTTTACTTGTGTGCCTATAATCTACTGGACCATGACTCTTGACTGAAGTCACTAAATAGGATATGGATTTCTATCTGCAAACCATCCTTGATTTCTCGCTTTGGTCTCGCTTTGGTCTTGCTTTGGTCTCGCTTGGTCTCGCTTGGTCTCGCTTCTCGTCATACACACTTCCCCGTCCTGCTGAAACCAAATCCTTCTTCTCTCGCCATATTTCTCCATCTCACTCGCCGGCTCAGCCTCCACGCAAACAGCTCTATTCGAGTACATCTCGGGACACTTTCTGATTCTCGAGCAATCTTCCCATCCCAGATTGTAAACCAGCCGCGCCACATAGACATATATCTCCATGCGATCCTCCCGCAAGGAGCATTGCTTGAAGCGTGGTCCACGGAAAACAATGACGGTGGGTCGGTTAACCAAATGTGTGCCAAAAGACTCGCCCCGCCGTCCAGAATATCTACCTTAAGGTTGGAGATGATTTCCCCGAGACAGCACACACGGTCCGCCTCCAAACATCGTTCTGAATTGGAAAGGTATTAAACGAGGAAAGCAAAACATCCCACTTGCGTTCATGATTCGAGATTAAGGATGAGGGTCTAAGGACTTTATGGCGTCCAACCCAAATCACAGCCAGTGATTCTGTGCTAGATGCAGGAGCAGTACAGAACACCCGCATCGTTCTATGAGAAAGCTTCAAATCCAAACCGCTCTGTGGGGGTATCTTTGCCAGTGTGCCCAAACGTCGTAGGCTTCGTGCAACATCAAAAAACTCATAAAAGCATCAAAGAAAGTTGCTCAGATGCCCGTACGCCTTCGCCTAATCACCAAAATCTCATAAAAGCATCAAGACAAGCTCCCCACTTGCCAACCATCCATCCTTCCGCAAATCAACCACCACCACTCCGTAGTTTCCCAGCCTTGGCCTTTGCCCTGGCCGGAAACCTGTACCAGTCCAGATCTCTCCATCCACCACAAGACGGTCTCCGTCTCCCATAAAGTTAGGCTTGGCGAGAGTGTCTTCACAAGCTCTTTCGCATCAATCCCGGGCCGTGTTGAGACAAGGCCTATCACGGCACAGATGACCAGCTCCCACAGCTCATCTTGGAAGTTGCCGTGGATGTCCACCCACACCGGGATCGGCGTGTTTTCATATTCAGCAATTGCAGGGACAGGTGCTACTTGCATCTCGATTGGATTGCCATATACATACTCCCCCTTCACAGCCTCAAGGATAACAGTGAAGCTCAACTTGTCCTTCTCCAAATGTCTGGTTTGGTACGTGCCAAGCCCGTCTGCTGTTAGAAGACCATAACGATTCTTCGGCACATCTGGTCCAATCTGTACACTTATTTTGCCGTGTGCCAATAGGTTCAGCACTGCAACCATGTCTCCATCATTGACGAAAAGAGGCTGGAAGGCGGTCTGCTGGCCGGCACTAAATGCAAGATCCAGGATATCCCTCTTGTAACGTGCGGCCTGCCGCAATAATGTGGCTTGGACGGTGCGTTTCCCATCAAAGGCGTCGTAGAAGAGCTTGCTGGCAGTATAACCGCGACTGGCAACCCCTGTGGTTGCTTCTTTGTCCCGGACAACGGTTTTTTCACCGACCAACGACTTTAGCGCTCTATCAAAAAGCGCATTGGAGGCTCTAGATGTGTTGGCAAGTTTCGACAGCTTCTTCTTGCAGGCATGTGCGTCATAGCTTCCCTCTTGAGTGAGCATGGTCGCCAGAGCCCACGATTTAGCGACATTAAATTCCTCATCCTCCTTTCCGATTGCATCTGAGGTGAACGCCGGTGGCTGTAGCGGGGCAGACTCCACGGGCCTAGCGAATACAGTGCTCGCCTGAGCAGCTTCGCGGACCGGAAGCGAAGAGCCAACGTTGTAACCTAGGTATTCTCTCATGCCTCGATGCTCTTCGAATGCCATGGCTTTCATCTCTGCCAGCTCTTCCCTAGAGCCTGGAAGATCGTCAATTTCCCTGACGCATGATTTGTCTAGAGTGCGCACTGCCCATTCCACGATGCCTTCCCAATCGTTGTTGTAAACGTCGTCAAAGTCGAGGTCTGGGACTTTGCCTTCGATGTAGGCACTGCAGAAACGGTCCTGTAAATTCTCAGTCAGAGCGGCAATGTCTCGCCGAAACTTATTCCGTATGGTCCTCCATCGATCGCGAACGAAATCCGGGTCTTCTTCAGGGAATATCCGCATGACAATAGTCCAGTCGATATGCTTATCGAGCCCGCCGCTCAGAGTTCTTATAACGACAATCGCCACGGTGAGTTTATAAATTTCCGCTTCCGACATATTGCGCAAATGCTGAGCACCACGAGGCCGTCTGATAGGAGCGTTGATGTAGCCGGAGACGTCAACCACAGTGCCGTCGGGGTTGGTGATATATGCAGGCTCGACTTCCGTCTTCCTCTTTTTCCGAAGTTCGTCTTTAGTTTGCTTCTTCTTCGACGGCTTTGACTTGAATGTCTTTCGTTTCCGCTTTTTAGAAGGTATACTTCGCGAGTAGTCGGCTCGGGGAGTCGTATCCGAGTCGCGTATAGTCTGCGACCGTGTTCTTCCGTATACCTCTAAGCCCTGGGCCATCAAAGGAGGCCTTTCAGAGGCAGCTGGGCGCTGTTGGTTATCTGGGACTGCGGGCCAGAGGTCCTTCAGCGAGGCTGATGTGACAAGCTTCTCCTGCCCCGATTTATCGTACCTTGTCACACCATGGAATTTTAGGGGGGTGTTCTCCGTACGAACCGCCTCAAAGTCCTTGCCAACAAAATGAGAAATGAAACTCCAACTTTGCGACTCGTTCTTCTGCTGAAACCGATTGAAGGACCGTTCCTCCCACCTAGCAACACAGTCTATTTCCGACTCAAAGTGGCCCCAACCAGAGTCCAGTTTTGCCGAATGATAACCTGACCTGCTTCTGCGTGTGCCATCTTGGAGAATTTCTTCCAAGGAGCGTGGCAAAGGTCGAGGTCGGCGTCCTTTCCGCCAAACTACCTTCTGACTGTCCTTCTTCGCTGCTTCCGTGGCGGATTCTGGAAGCCCCAAGGGAACTGTGACATCAAAGACGATTGGCTGTTCCTGTGGCATGAGGAAATTGGCATCTTCGCTCACATCACTACTGAGTGCCGCGGGATTCGAGATTGAGATTGGATTCTCGCCTAGAACTGGCCGCCCGTGAGGCCGGCTAGGGCTGGCCGACGCTTCTAGTCTGGCAACCTGTTTTGCGCCTGGTGCACGTTCGGCATTTTCACCAGGCCTCAGTGCGTCATTCTCAATTGGCTGTAACGCTGAAGAAAATTGAGTCGTCTCAACGAGGCTCTGAAAGTTTTCTTCCAGGTGTTGCGGTTGAACACCTGGCGGAGGTCGATGATCGCCCTCCACTCGACTAGTTTGATCTGCATACATGCCGGGTGGAGTATAGTGATTCGGGTAGGCTTCGACAATCTTCTTTTGAAGCTGACGTATCACAGGATCCGAAGGTCCCAACTCAGGCTTAGCCAGGGTAGAGCTTATCACCATGAAGCCTCTCTGGTCCTTGAAGCTGAAAGAGGACTTCTTGATCTTGCCGGCAGTGCGCAATGCCTTCAATATTGCCTCTATTGTCTTTTTGTCCGGAACGCCTGCTTCGCCGGACCTTTGCAATGCCGCTGTGACGGCCTTCCACAGGAGGAGCGAATTTTCCGGAACTGCTCCACCGCAGCGTTCGATGAGGTCCAAGATGATTTGCTGACGGAGCGGTGGACTAGTGGTCTTTCTCTTTGCGCGTTTCTTGTAAGGCGTACGGTAGTCATCGAAGTCAGATAGGTCCCGGTTGTGAGAATCAGGTTTCGCACTGGGCCGTACGCTCATGGAAACGTTCTGCAAATTACCAGCACTTGTTGTAGCAAGCATATTTTGTGCCGATGCTTGTCGTTTGCTTGCCGCTCTCGTTGTTAGTGGAGGCGGAAGCCCATTCAACCGACGAGGAGCTGAAGGACCTCTTGAGACGTCCAGTGAAGGATTATTTTGAGAGCGGGTTGTACCAAGCGAACTTGCAGCAGTAGGCTGCGGAGTGGTGGTCAGAGACCTGGGATCAACATCATTGGCACCGACAGGAGAGCCAATTGTGGAGACGCTTTGACCTGACTGCCGCCGCGATTTTGGTACGACGGGGGGGAACGAGCTTCGCTGCTGACTATGCTGATGTGTGTTGTCGTAGAAAATGCCGAGCTTCGGTCCTTTTGAGCGAACTGCGGTCTGCGGGCTGGCTGCTGGTGGGACTTCAAGGGAACGGGAGAGTGATGGCCATTCTGAAGCCTCTGCCCTAGGATAGAATCGAAGACTTGTGAACGTATGAGCAGCACTGGAGGAGAGAAACCGCACAGCGGAGACTTCATGGCTATTGGAAAAGTCGACCTCTGCCAGACGAGCTGATCTCAAGATTACGACCTGAGATGTTGCCTTACGCTTTTGGGAGTCACGGTGCTGAATACCCTTTGGGCTAATGTACAAGCCATAAGCTTTTCGATTCAATACGGCCAGCGTCATGTCGATCCAATGTTGAGTGATATCTGCCGGGCCTTCAGGCGTTGGTAGCCCACTGTTTAGAGCTCGTAGCAGGGTTGCGTCAAAATCTGGCGGCCGACTTGCAAACGAAGCCGGCGCCTTCGACAATTGAGCTCGCCAGAATAGTTCGGTGCCAGCTAGGAATTTTCTTGGTCTGCCAATCGGCTTTGTCTTCAACTTTCTTTTCACAGCAGCTCTGGGCTCAGTAATCGCTGCTTTCGATGCGGAGGAGGACACGTTTGAAGCAATGTTGGAGTAGCTCTTGAAGGAATTTTCGGATCCCTTGTTTGGGGCACTACTCATCTCACATTGCGGACAGTACCATTGATCCTCTGGCAGACTATTCGTATCGATTGGTGGGTCAAGACAAGCACCATGGAATACGTTTGGGCAGCCATCACAGCAGAGTACCTCGCCAGGATCGCCACAGACACCGCAGTAGTCGTCGTTTTCCTGCGCGGTTTGCGGGCTGGACACATCCAGAAAGTCCTCTCCATGGATTTTTTCACCAGCCACCAGGTCCGTTGGGGGAGGCTTGAAGCCGCTGGGCTTCGCTGAGTTTAGTGCGTCTGTAAAACTGGTTCGACCATATCTCTTCTGCTGCACTTGTTGATGTCTTCGTGGGAAGTCAAACTCGCCATGTCCCGAGCTGTCAGCGACCGCTCTGTCCAGTGTCTGGTCACTAACTTTTGCATCCGTCCCACTCCCAGCGCCTGCGTCTCCGGACACTTCACGAGTCTCTGAAACGAAAGGGGCCACGGCTCTATCATCTCTGATAGGTTCTGTACTTTCAGTTTCCTTGTAAGCAGATACTGTCACGTACTCACGGGTACTGGCATAAGTAGACTCGATATCGGAGAGTGTAAGGCCATTGAACGACCGGTCTCTGCCAACGGATACGTTGGGGTGCCTTGTGAGTAATGCCCATATGTCTTCCTGGAATGCTCTGTCGACCACAGGCCTCGGTTCGCTGGAAGCTTGCTCATTAATTTCGTCGAATTGACTGTTTTGGAGTGTTCTCGTGTCGTAGAATTGGTCGACCGATGCTAAAACCTGACTTGGTGTGCACCCTGGACATCACATCAGCTGAAATGGCCTAGATCATTTTTACTGCTGAAATCTGGTGAACATAGAATAGGCATCAGGTAGTGATTCGAAAGACAGTGGCAAGTTGTTGCAAGCTGGGTGTTTGCTCAAGCTGGCGACCTTCCCCACTAGGACAATCGGGCAAATTTGTCGCATTCCAGACGAAGACGGAAAAGACTCACCTTGCTGGCCGCTTGAGGCAATCTCGCCTATCAGAAACTCGATCAAATCGTCCAAGATTCTTGCCATCCTCCCCTCAGTCTCCATTGATCCGGATTTCAGATCATGAGACAGCGACTTGACGAATTTGAAAATGAGGTGGTGGGGCAATTTTCGTCACACTGTCGGTTTCGCCAAGACCCAAGTATGACTAATAACTTAGATTTTGATCCGTATTTAGGCAGACAAATCCTGTCTGCCAGTTGAGAAAAAGCCTTGGTGCAGCTCGGAGAAAGCAGATTTCGTTGCAAGTTATTTGAAAGCAATACCCCCAGTCTCTAGTCCAAGGCCGCACAGGAGAGACATCCACGGTCACTGTGCAGATGAAGCAGATATGTCTAACTAGTCTGGAGATTCTACGCCTTTTTCGAAACCTATACAGCTTCGAAATAGAAGGTCAAGCTTATGTTAGTGCCTGAGACCTGCTTCTGAGCCCCTGATCAAATGAGAGAATATGCTTTGCGAAAAGCGTCCCTCCTCTGGCCATTGGCCAAAACTTAAGAAAGGCGGATACATGCATGGGACTTTCTTCCGTCCCGACAAAAGAAGCTAGCTGCAAGTCCCTTTCATGTACAATGCGCCTCAATGAACCATCCTGAACATGCATAGAACGCGAAATAATTTCTCGTCAGAACGACAAGGACGAATGTAGACGACTGAATGCTTCGCTTTCGACCATCATCAACGAAATTGCAACCAACTGCATCCGTCTCGGTCGTGGATCTATGAAGCAACAGCTCTTGCTGCCTGGTTGCCCCGTCGGTTGTTGCGCTGCTTGGTATTCTTTGATACTGTGCTCCATCCATCTTCTTCCAAATTCGAAGCCTTACTTGGCTCTGATTTTTGCTCTGACTTTGGCTCCAACTTTGGCTCCTTCTTCGTGTCCTTACCTCGCCAGGCTCCGTTCGCTTGAGCCTTGGGCACATCACGTACAATCTCTTTTGGTTTGACGGCCTTGTCATCGGCAATGGTAGGTTCTCTAGCCTCGTCCTCGTCCTCCGCATCTTCTGGGCCCACCATGTCATTTGCAGGCTCACTGGTCCTTCGTAGAATCTCGAAGTTCTTGCCCGGCTGCGGCGTCTCGGAACCATTCTCTTGGGTTTCGGAAGCCCCCGTCTCTTTGGTATCCTGTTCCGTAACTACCTTGTCTTTCCCATCCTTCGCATCCTTGGCCAGCCGTTTTTCCTCAGCTTTTTCGGCCTTCAGCTTCTCCTCGGCTTCCCTTCTTTGCCGAAGAGCAAGCTGCCTCTTTTCCTCGATTTCTTGGTCTCTTGCTAAAGTGTCGACAGGGCGTGCTGCACCGAAGGGGCTGGCTTTAGAATCAGTTGTTGAGGCGGCTGAATGACTGGGATCTGTTTCCGAAACAGTGCGTTTCTGCAAGTTGAGTTTAGGTCTTGTGGCAACAGCGGAGACCGGGGCCGGGGAAGGGGGGGTGCTCGTTTCACGGGAAGGCGTAGGAGACTTTGCTGGGGCATCCGGCCTCATCTTGGCTCGCCACTGGTTGTCAAGCTCTGCAGCTGTGGGCGCTCGTTCGATGATCGGCTTCTCTTGGAACTCACGTCTAGGGGGTCGAGATCCTTCTTGTGATCTTCCCTCTCCCCAAGATGGTGATGTCTTCCGGAACCCTGGCCCATCTCTACTTCCCTGACGTCCACCTTCCTGTAGAGGTGTTGCGGCTGCAGCAGCTGGCGAGAGGGGGCCTTTCCTTTCCCAGTTGGAAAAATCGCGAACCTTGCCGTCTCCTTGTTCGAATTGGCGACGGCTTCCGCGCTCACTTCCGGCATCCGACATGTTATCGAAGCTCCGACTCGGGAATCCAGAGCGTTCCGAAACTCTTCGCTCTGATCCTGGTAATGCAGGAAGAGGTCCCTTTCGAGACCAATCACTGAAATCCCGGCCATCTTGGCGATCCTTCGCTACAACGGCACAGATATCAGCGTCATGCGGGCAATAGGTGCGTGCTCGTAGGTTGGGGGACTTACGCGGATCTGCGACGCTTATTCTGATAGCTCTTCCACCAAGTTGATTCCCATTGTATGAAAGTGCCTTTTTCAAACCCTCGAGACTTGCGAACTCGACGTAACCGAAGCCTTTTGGTCTATGGTCCAGTTTATCCTCCACAATGCGCACATTTGTAACCTCACAATCCCTGAAGAAATCGCTTACATCGCCTTGAGTTGCATCGAATGACATATTTCCAATATGAGCTGTGTAGGGAGGTTGTGTGGGGAGAGGAAGTTGCTCTCTCTGAGGGAAACCATCTCTGCGGTCTTGCGGGTCTGTTAGCCTATTTCCATTTGCGGCTTGCCTATCGTCCCATCGAGAGACGTACCTGAATACTCGTTGCCCATGCCACCAGCGGAGCTGAAATTTCGTCTCTCACTGCCATAGGTGGTTCGGGGACCGGATGCTGCAGTAACGATTACGTCAATGATTCATTTCAACGCAGTACCACCGCGTGACAAGTAGGTCTTCTGGGCGCCAGCCCTGTCCGTCTATCACAACTTTGGATGTCCTGCTTCAAGATCTACTCACAAGGTAGTGGCATGTCCTCCATCTCGTCCGCCCAAGAGCCCAGACCTGTTTCCATCAGCACAAGCCGCCAACCCATTTGAGGAGTGCGGTACCCACTTTCATCCTGCAAGAAGGCCCCAATGGACATCTTCTGCTGGTTCTTCTTTGCGGGCGCTGATGAGTGAAGTAAGCCATCAGTCAATACCTTTCCGTGGATTGATTGCCACGGTCTTTTGGTGATGCTGGAATTCCTCACCCATGTTTGCAAGACTCGGCAACTGTGCTGAGGATTCGTGCGCGTCACTGTCCCGAGCGCTCTAAGTCCCGGCGGATGGTTTGTAGCAAATCTTCAGTGACTTGCGGTAACCTTGATGATTTGAGGAAGACGCAAGACCGGTTGGGGTTGCACACAAGATTGTGTGCGGGATTTGCACCGTGGTCGCTGCTGGTGCTTTTGAGTTTGAAAATAACTTGTGACTAGCGCATTTTGGAACAGGACGCTAGTGAGAGGCTCGTTTCAACTCCGGCTACGTAAGTCGCTTTCTTCTGACATCCACCCCCACACGAGCAATCACCCCCTGAGGAACCATGCGGTCTTTGTTTCTGTTATGCCACTTCAATTTGAGTTGGCGAAATCCTATCGCCGCGTTATCATAGACCCTATTCAGCCATCGCTGACCGTTGGTGCTGTAACCGGTACGATACCCCCACCCCACGGTTCTCCTGCCGGGCATATAGCTCATATCTGAATCTGAGGGAGTCTACGTTGATGAGACAGCCATTCGCACACTGAAGACTAACTCTCCTATCAGGCACATCTGGTTTGGTGGCAGGTGGCTTCGCTGGCGTCCTAATATCGCAGCATCCTGCACTCTTCTCTATCGCAGCTGGAGTCCAATGCTTTAGCCTGGGATCTTTCTTTTGGTGTCTGTATCGCCTCCATTCGCTGTTGCCACTTGCTGACTATCTCAGATTTCCGTACTGCGTTGATTGAAGCTGGCTCTAGGGGTCAGCCCACTAGGTCGCAGGAGTTGAGTTACAGCGCGCTAGCTGGAAGCCTTTCTGGAGCACTCAATGGCGCTTTCAGTGAGTTCATGAGCCGAGCACGCGATGACGTTTCTAAAACTTGCAGGGTCGAGAGCGAACATTCTACCAGGGGCCGCGATGATCGGTCTCATGGGCCTTGCAGGTCAAAGTGGTTACAACCTGTTTTCAGAAGCCCAGCGGTCCGAGTCTAGTCCTCGCCGGTCAATTATGCAGCGATTAACAGAGTCTGAATGGGCGCCCTTGAAGGCGCTGTCTGATCAAGAGTATGAGGAGATGCTCCAGCAGAAGCTCCTCAAGATCGACGTCGAGCTCTCAATGATCGATGAGAAAATCGCGACCCTGAAAGCTGCGAAGGACGATACGCCACCAGTTAGTCCTAGGGATGGTATATCAGCTGCTTGAAGGCCGTATCATCGGACTTCCGGTTGATGTGAGGATTTACCCAACTCGGACCAGAGGGCTTCAGACTCAACTAGAGCGCTGGTGCAAGGTTTACCGCTCGTGCTGATGCAGAAGTCAGGATACAGGGACAGAATTTTGATTGTGTGCAGTCGCTTGTCAGGGCTGTCGCCGCAACCACAGTCCAAGCGCCCAGGGCAGCCCAATACATTGGATTGCAGGGCGCCTCTACGCTGCAAGAAGTCAAACCTGTTCTACTCGAACATTCTACTGGCTTGTACATATCATGCATAATATCAAACTCTCATATAACAAATGCTGATCTGGTAGATTCAAATTGAGAAACGTCCCATTACCTCAATACATGATGCCAGCGCTTGTCGTGTGACTGACGGCCTCCGCCACGTGGGATCGAGATCAAGACCTTGGGTGTGCGCCGCTTTCGGTGCCTGGAATTTCTCAATCATGGTCGCTGGGAGCAATCGCGTTGGTGATTGCCGAGCGAACATTCCAATTGGTTGGGGTATCGGATCACTACGCTTTTGTATAACGGGGGCCGAGGCGAGGAGTAAGGTCTGACCCAGGCTGAGTAACGCACTCTTGGCTCATCGCTAGCGGGGAGTTTCGATTAGACTAAGTTAGTTAGATGGGAGAACCGTCCCGCATCGTGGGAAATTTAACAAGTTTCCCCATCCGCTGACAACCGCTGCCCCATCTTTATCAACAGCCTTGGGGAGCGTGACCATTTCCAACTAGGCTGTGCTCGGCGTAATATTGAAAGGGAATTGGAAATTCGAATCGTACCTACACCCTTATTTGTGCATTCCATTTGCCGCTGCAGATTCAGCGCCGGTCGCGAATTTCCCATATCTAACAGGAACAGCTTCCGGATCATTCGATGCGAAGCTATGGCCGATTGTGAATTGACTCATACGCAGCGGCGACCTTTCGCACAGCATTCTAGTAGACCGGCGGAGCTCCTTAGACGATGACCATTTGTCCTACGGGTAGCTGCGGTCCAATACCGTCCTCTGTCTGGTGACAATGGCACTTATCAATGCGACAACCCTAGCGGGCTTCGTGCTCCTCTTATACCTCTCCTCCTTCGTCGTCTTTGCGATACTTCGAATTGCCACGGGTGTATCAATTCAAAGAGTGGGATACTTCAGTCTTCGGCACATCGCGTACACACCCAGAGAAGGGATTCGCCTCAAAATTCGAGGGTTGGGTCTATCACTACATCGACCAAACTTCGCACAGCCAACATGGGTCAGTCTACGTATGACAGAGCTGAAGATCGTCATAGACCCAACTCTCCTGAAGAGCACCGCAAAGCCACGGACTGGAGGCATAGAAGAAGGCGACGACGCCAACTCAAAATACGTCCGCGCAGATAGATCAGGACTGAATCAACACCACCAACCTTCCTTCGACCGCGAAGACCGGAGCCAACTCTGGAAGCATCTTACCAACGCAAAAGAGAAGATCAAGCGCATACATCGGAAAATAAATTGGCTACGCATGTTGGACATAATTGTGCGCAACAGTACGATAGAGGTTGTTGGTGTCGGAAATGTCCAAGTCGCAACCTTCACAATGGCTGTGGATACTCGGCGGAAGATGGTGGATCGAGGGAGACTATTCCGCCACAAGAAAGACCCTTCGGGGAATCAGCGTCCCGCAGAATGGATTTTCACGGTCAAAAGCATCTTTCTTTCCGCCGGTGACAATGAAGCTGTCGAAATTCTGGATTTTGTTAGCGTCAACATCCATGGCATCCTTTATACAGATCGTGAAGGCCTCCGTGACACGTCCATCGCCGTGAGAGGAGGTAAATTGCACATTGCATACGACGACATACACCAATTTGTAAGGCAGATGAAGAAACTCTCGCCGGCTCCCCCGACTTTAAGCGAGACGCGAGGGAGTGAGCAAATCACCTTCACTGATGTGGTTGAGGAGCTCGACCGTCCAGGCAGTCGAGAAGCCTCAATCGTACGGGCAGTTTCGGACTCGAAAGAATTCGTTGGCTCAATCCTGCAAAGCGTCCAAGAGATACAGTGGGCAATGACTTTTGTACGCTTTTCTAAGGTGGTGGATTCGTTGCCACAATCGGCTTCACCTTTGGTTCTGAACGTGGTTACTCATGAGATTGGCATCGATCTACATCGCGTCGCTTCGAACTCGCCTGCTCACAGAATGTATTTCTCCCGAGGGGATATAGCTCATCAGGCCCTGGTTGCAGCGATATCGATATCTGCTAGTCTGGACGAAGCGGATAACGTGCCGAACAAAATCATGTATATACCAATGGCAACGACGACGATTAGGACCACGCTTCCTTCAAAGACGATGACTTTCACGGAAGAGAGAGATGTGTCCGAACGCAATGCGAACGTGCTTTTTGCCAACCTCGTTGTTACCTCCCCTTCGATTGATCTCGAGCCTCGACATCTTGTCCAGCTTTTGGCAATTCAGCAGAAACGTAAGGCCAAGTCGGCTTCGCCTGGCAACAATCATAGACTCATCTCGCGGCTTCTCCCCCGAGCAAGTGTGAAGCTCTCCATACATGAACCCGTGGTTCGCTTCGTCCTTCCTGTGGCGCACCCTACCAATTCCCAGCCCGATGATTTCGACATGATCATCTCCGCCGTCTCCTCGATATCCCTAGAAATTGAATCTTCTCATTCCGACACCAGCGATTTGCGCTACTCGCTTGCCTCAAATTTTCGCGTCTCATCACATCATCTCTATTACCAAGCGGCGTCGGGAATAAAGCATAATCTGGTGGTCATGGAAGCTCTTGAGATGAAATTACAGCTTTCCGCGACCACTGAAGTTCATGTTATTCTCTCGGGAAATCTGCGCAGCTTCTCGATTCTCATGGTCAGAGAAGAGGTAAGCACTGGAGTATACAACATCGTCAGGCACTTTAAACGAAACGTCAAGTCCGACAAATTGCCAGCTCCAGTCGACCCTCGATTTCATAGTTTCTTACGGAAACTGCCATCTTGGCTCCTCGAATGTCATCTTGAAGGTTCTGATTGCAGTATTGAAATTGGGGGCGTTGACAAAAACATCTCCAAGCAAACTCGAGGAATTGCATTGCAGCTTGAGTCATGGACTGCCGATTACCTCTCTCAAAGAAGGGACCATGAGCGTAGACCGTCACGCAGAAGGTCGAGCCTACCGCGTAGTGATGAGCCGATCATGGATATCAGGCAAACACCGCCTCCACGAAAGCATCCTCAAGAACCTTCTGATGGCAGGCGATTGGCAGTTCACGTTCGTGGCCTCGAGGGTTTTATCATCGAGGCATTGGATAGCTGGGAACATGACCCTTTCCTTTCCTTACCTCGGCTCGAAATTGCCGTGAGCACATCTCGCGACTTGCAAGGGCCCATCTTCCATGTCAACTCGGCAGTGCGAGCATTCTATCTGGACTTTTCACTCTATCGGTATTATTCTATTGGGGTGGGAATATCCATCTTGAAAGATGCGTTTGTCGGTCCTGTAAAAGACAAAGCTACCTCTGCTTCTACTAGAAGGGATCCGACGCACTTTGGTGGCGCTAATGATAAACATGCGCATCAAGGAACACCCACCCCAGGAGCCGAGTTAGTCACAGTTGATGTGAAAGTGGCACTGGTGCAGGTCAAGGCGACGATGCCATCCGACCCACCTATCCTGCTGCAAGTTTACGAGGTTATCGCAGGGAGGCATCGCTGGTCTGCGCCTTTCTTGAGATTAAATTTGATCCGGCTTCACGCCGAAGCACCCCGCCTGCGCCGCGTCTGGGCCCGCCTGGTCAGTGTGAACAACGTTCGCGTTGATGTCAGACACAGTAAGAAGAAAACAGCGCATGGATTTGTCGATGAACGGTCGCTGGACCTCTCAACAGACTTCATTCGACTGGCTGTGCCACACGGGCTGACGATGTACAAAGTGTTTGACAACTTCGTCAATATAACCAAGTCGGTTGCACAGTTACACCACAGGTTTAGGACTAGGAGCAACGAATACATTCTAAAAAAGCTTCCTGAAGGCCCTAAACACGTTCCTAGGATATCCCTCCGATCTAAAGCGCTGATGTTTGAACTCGAGGATGATCCATTTGAATGGAAGCTAAACGCCATCTATCACACCGGTCTTATAGAGCAGAAACAGAGAATTGCCCGCGCCGAGGCATTTTCGGTCAAGCTGAGAAAGATGCAAGACGAGCGCAAACGCCGCAGCCCTTCCCAGCCACGATACCCCACCCAGTCTCCCCGCAGGACCGGTCGACATGAGCGGGACGAGCACGAGAAAGTGCGAAGCAAGAGCCAAGACAATCATCGGCGCAAACGTTCTACCTCCCGAGGGCGGACTGGTAAGCACTCTGAAAAGCTCCGCTACGATCCGCAAGGCATTTGCGCGCTCACGGGCTCCGGCAAAGTGGAAGCCGGAGAAGCCTGGCAAAGGCTACAAGAGCACAACGCCCGAAGTTGGAAAAAGCGCATCGATGCAGTGCTTGTCCTCCAGAACGACACTGTCAAGAACATTCGGCGGATGTTCTCCGGGGCAGATGAGCCCCCTCATGATGCTGGTGAAAACGAAACTATACTAGCCATCCCCAACCGCCCGGGCATGATGGCCACAGTGATTAGCGATCTACACTTGATCGTCGACAAACCATCCTTTCCACTTTCAGAATACGCTCAATTCCTCCATGAAATCGGAAAGGGAATGCCTTACAATATGCAGTACGCCCTGCTCATTCCATTGAATTTCTCGCTCGACATGGGCGAGGCTCGCGTTATGCTGCGAGACTATCCTTTGAACCTTCTGCATATTCCGGCAATTCGATCTGGTCAGCCGCCACGTCTGCCAAGCTGGTCGCTAAAGACAGACTTTGTGATTGCGGAGGAGTATCGAGACGATCAATCAACACGGCACGTTAAAGTGGACATCGTACCCAAAGGGCAGCATGATCCTGATGGAGCCGAAATCCCAGGATTTTCCTTGGATGTTAGACGTACCGTCTCCCCTGTCAAGACCTACTCAAAACCGACCATCGAGATCAATACGAGTCTACCAACTGCCATCTCGTGGGGCACTTCCTACCAGCCCGTCATTCAAGACATGATGATGACCATTGAAGGTTTTACGAAGCCAGAGATTGATCCTTCGGATCGTGTAGGTTTCTGGGACAAGATCCGCATGAGCTTTCACTCTCGTCTCACAGTCAATTGGAAGGGGGATGGGGACCTACAGTTGCGACTCAAAGGTATGTGCCCGAAATTCCTGCAAAAATCTTCATTCTAACATCTCCAAAGGTTCTCGCGACCCGTACGTCGTTACAGGCTATGGAGCAGGGTTTGTAATGTGCTGGCGAAACGATGTTCAATGGGCGATACATACCAGTGACGACCCAAAGAAGTTCATGACAGTCACAAGTGGTGAATATGTCCTCGCTATCCCAGATTACAGTCATCAAGCCCGCACTTTGCACGAGCACCACCATCAGCGCGAGACAGATAGCGTTTCCTCGGCAGGCAGCAAGAATGCTGCAGTCTTCAAAAAGGTCATAATGAAGCTGTCGGGTAACGTTCAGTGGTTGGCCGGGTTAGTGTTCGAGCGTGATCTCGAGAGCGGTGAGAGGTCATCTAACTTTGACCCGCACTATGGCGTCGTCCTCAAAAATCCCAAACATATGGAGAAATGGCAGCTTGAAGTACGTCAATCTCTCTTTCTTGTCATCGGAGCTAATGAAGACAGAATTACGACGCTTTTCGTGGATTCCGAAGTCATCACATCCATCTTTCGATAGCCGTCGCTGCTCCTTTTGACCGCGACTGGGCCTCTGGCTACACCAAACCCGCAAATGGCTATAATTCCGTACATCTCAGTCCACGGTTCTTCTCCCATTTCTTCAACTGGTGGTCACTCTTCTCCGGCGTCATGTCCCTTCCCATCCGCCAAGGACACCTCTGGAGCGGGCCTGCAAAGACCAGCAAAAAATTCGGCCGGCATTTGGCAACTATCAAATACAACCTACTTTTATCGCCTTTGTTCCTTGCACATGTCTACAAGCATAAAGATGCAGAGGACTACGCTGAGGATACTGTGTCTGCGACAGGTTTAAAGATCCGGCTTGACAGCTTTGTTCTCGATCTACATCAGAGAAGAGAATACTTTGATACGCAGGCAAAGGGAAAGTCCAAGCAAACTCGAACGAGCGCTATGCGGATCAATCAAGCCGAGCTTGATTTCATTTCTGCTGATGTTAGAGCTGTGTCTGCAAATATTGGCGGGACGACCGTGGACGACCTACTTCAGGCCTCGGACGAGACACTAGCTTCTTATCAGGACCCAGCGCCGGCTGTGGATATGTCTCAATTCATTATTCCTGACCAGGACTTCTCTTGGATCGACATGGACGACTTTGTGGAACTCGACTGGATACTTCCTGCTGAATCAAATCCCGAGACCAAGATACTGCCTCTCGCGTTTACGCCGAGATTTACGTATTTCCGTCAGACAGATCATGGAGACTCCGTTCACGGCGACCGAAGTCGAGTGAGTCCGTTCGGAGACGAACCAACGCATTATTGTGTGATGTCGCATCTTAACGACCCACGAAAGGTGCAGATGCAGCTTGTAAGAGCCAGACTCGAAAGCCTCGAGGAGCAGATCGAAGTACAGCAGAGGTTGATGGGCGAACAAGAACTACGCGTTGTACGAGATGGCGACCAAGATCCAACGTTAAAAGAGGCCCACGATAACATGATCGCGCAAGATATAGAGCTTCATCACAAGAAAAGGTTTCTGGAGAATGGCCTCCGCCGTCTGGCCGGTCCACTACCGGATGAGCAGGTGTTTAGGAGAGACCAGACGGAACCGCAAGCTAGCACCACTCAATCTGGGAGTTCGTCTGGAGTCGACACTTCAAGTCCGCATCCAGACATAGACGGTTTGTTTCCGTCGCCCCACGACGAGTTCGCCAGCGATTTCAATAACCGCTTCATTGTTCACAACATCCAATTGAAGTGGAACAACGCTCTCAGAAACATCATTCTGCGGTACAGCCATCAGGTTAGCCAACGGCGTGGCTTCGTTTACTACATGTCGAGGCGAGCTGTGAAGTTCATTATTGACATTGTTGAGGAACAAGCAAAATCGAAGACCAAGGAGAAGCAGTATAAGCAGCCAGAGCAGCCAAAAAGCTTTACTTCCACGATCGGGTCTCCATCGGATGAAAAGGACGAAGATACCGTTGTCGAGGACAGGATTAACCAGCTTCTCAGCGATGTTAAACGCTTCGTGGATGTTGGAGACCTAGCCGAGTCAGAAGCGCAATCGCTGCAGCGAGAAACCACCGCCGAGATTGAAGAGCAAGTCGCAGAAGACTTCGTTGCTTTGAACAGCTATCACATTCGTCTCATTGCACCCCAGATCCAGTTGCAAAGTGAGAAAAACACCCAATCCGTCGTTCTGGTAGCCGCGAAAGGTATGGAGTTCAAGGTCATTTCCATAATGGACCGAGGCAATCTCTCCGATGATGTTAGCGGCCTTGTTCAACGACGTTTCGCTCTCGACATGGATGGCGCGCAGTTCTTTGTCACGACGCAGAAAACGCTTTACAAGTTCCTCCACCTTTATTCTGGCAACAAGTACGGCAATGCTCGGGGTTCTTCATGGCCGCCCTGGGTGTCGCTTGAGGTCATGTTTGACTTTCACCTTAACCCTTTCGGATTTCAGAGAATCATACAAAAGACATCTGCCAGCTTGCGGTACGAAAAGTACAACACACTTCGCCTGAAACACGAAAAAGTCGAAAGTGGCGAGAATGCATCAGCGCAAGGTTTAGATCAACAAGAGAGCCGTCTGGACCAACTCTGGATCGATTTCCCTCGCGTACGTGCAAGCTGTGATTCAACTCAATACTATGCGATGTATGTCATCGTCATGGATTTGCTACTCTACAGCGAACCCCTGGAGAAGACCCGAAGCGAGCGCCTGGACAGAATCATGCTGGCTTCTGACTTCAGTGATCTCAGAGGTGCTCCTGAAATAGCCACTAGCCTCCAGGAACGGATACGCCAGTTGGAAGAGATCAAGAATCATTTCCAGATCAATGCTAAATATCTCGATCGAGACGGATGGCAAGATCGCATCAAATTAGAGGAGGACCTTTCGAATTGCGAAACCGAATTGTTTTTCATCATGAAGGCCATTATCACATCCCAGCAGAAAAACGATGATCGCAAGTCGTCTAAGGCGACAGGCATCCACAGATGGTATCTCTCGGCTTCAGAGATTGTCTGGCATCTGATGAGAGATAAGAACGAGCCTCTATTGGAATTTCAGCTCGGAAATGCCGCATACGAGCGGATCGACAACAGGGATGGATCCAACCATAACGCAGTGGAAATTCACCACATACGCGGGCTCAACCTCTTGCCATACGCGCTTTATCCCGATATTATTGGCCGCTACCAGGATCCAGATCAAGGTAACAAGTCAACGGAGCAGGACCACACAATGTTGCGGGTTCATTGGTATATGCTCGAAGCCATTGCTGGTATTCCAGTCCTCGAAGAATTCCAAGTCAAAATGTTTCCTCTAAAGGTTCAGCTTGAGCGAGATCTCGGCAAGAAACTCTTCGAGTACATCTTTCCGGGTGTAGGATCCAATCTCGAAGGTGGCGTACTTTCACCAATGAACGTTAAGAATATGAAGCCGGTCGAAGCAGAGGAGGACTCAGAGGCGGAGGAGGCTGCAAGCGCCCTTTCACCTAATCTGAGCAATGGTAGTGCTTCACAGGAAGACCTTCATGGAATCGATATCGGTGCTTTAGCTCGCAGATTGAAGCCTACCTTGACTCTCCAGCGCCATGACCGACTTCCTCAATCAAATTCTGGCCCCAATTTGCGTGGGAAAGGCCTTGGTCTCTCAATGTTTAAACATCCAAATCCGTCAGTCTCGTCCCGAGCGACCGGTGATCAGCCTGCCAGTCGGAAGAGCTCATACGACAACCTTCAGATTGCCAAGAGGAACGCCGATCGAGTCAACGGGCAGCACCGTGCAGCTCACAAGAGCAAACTTGGGATTCATAGGCCCTCCAGCAAGGATCGTCGCGGCAAAGCCAAGAAGGGCGATAAAGACAAACCCTCAGATGACTTGTCGATGATGATGTCTCGCGCCTCCAACTACATGACGCTAGCCCACGTCAAACTGGATAGTTTCGTGATCTGCTTGAGCTACAAGGGCAAGGGCGATCACAACATTGAGGATCTCCACGACTTCGTTTTCCGCATGCCAACTCTGGAGTACCGGAATAAGACATGGTCAAATCTCGATCTAGCACTGCGGCTGAAGAAAGACTTCATCAAGGCGCTCATATCACATACCGGTGCCATCCTCGGCAACAAATTTACACATCATCGCGCAAACAAACAGCAGCAGAACCGCCTTCGAGAAATAGCTGCCTCCTCCGCCATCTTACCGAATTCCGACACGTTGATTAACACACCCGGGACAAGCGAAACGGCGAGCTTGTATAGCAGCTATGAGCAATCAGACTTGGACTTGCCCAGAGGGTCTTTTCCAACTGGCGACGGACAATCAACTCCCCTGATCCGGAGCGATTCCTTCAGCTCTAGCATACATAGTGCCACGCCGAGTACCTTCCGAGAAGCAGGTGTGCCGCCACCAGGTGAGCCGATAGGCACTCTACGATCTACGGTAAGTGAGACCTTTTTCTTCATAAGCCCGAACCGCTCACTAACACGCAATATTTTTTTTAGCTTCACGCTGGCCTTCTCCACGGCTCGCTGAGCCGGCATTTTACGCATGACGGTTCAAAGGCACGATCGCACAGTGCTGACGACTCGGATCCGGAGACTCACAAAAGGAAATCGGTGATGTTACTAGGAAAGAAGATTCTTGGTTCTCTAAGCTGAGCAGCAATTGACCGCGCTCGTTTCGTCCTATGTATATACTACAGTGTGTTTTGTATTCTGCTCTAGTAGGTGTGGCATTCGTCCTATCGCTTTTGGGAGGCTGGTTGTCTAGGCATGACATATCAGTTGTGCACAGCGGGTATGCTTGTGCGTTGGGACTCCACTGTGATGACTTCTACGGTTTGTGTATAGAACGCCGAAGATAGGGAATACTTCTCTGGGTTTCGATGAGATAGGATAATTGGAAAAGCTTCTGACCAGATGCGGCGTACAACTGCTGCCGCTGGATTTAATAGCCCCGCCATGCTGCTCAGAGGGATATTCGTTACAGTGCCATCATTCTCCCTCTTTGAAGCATTAGATCGTCTGGTGAGGCTACTGCAGGTGTTTTGGTAAAGGAATTCGTATGGGAGATTTGTGAGGAATAATCCCATGCTTGCATTCTTTGCTGCACACGTATGTTTGGGGCCGAGACGAGCTAAGGAGGTGAAGTGATCGGTGTATGTACCAATGTCGTTCGGCCTTCTTCAAGAGGAACTGGCACGAGTTAAGAGGAACAGAAATGAACGATCAAGAGGGAAAAGATAGGCCACGTTGTACAATCTTCCTTCCAGTCTTTTCGCTACGTTTGGTATGCCTTACCAAGTCTCCTTTCTGCCTTGGCGAAGGGCCAGTAGTTGGGTGACCAATGAGGGTCAACTCCTCTAGCAAATAAGAATAAGACAAGAGATTGAAGCTCACAAAAGGCCCTGACTGCTCAAATTGCCTTCCCAAAGGACGCCGATGCCATGCAAGATTCTTGGTTGTCTGACCGCCATGACGCACCTGATGCAAACTCGGCCTAAAGATCTTCCCAATCTCATGCCTCACCATCAGATTCCTCCTCTGCCGTATTCTCATGGAACTTCCTCCCCTCCGTCGTCTCATTGATAATGCCCGATCTGATAGTCCAGTCGCCGAAATGCTCTCCAGCCTCTCGCTCTTTAGCATATCTCCCAAGCAAACCCTTCATAATGTCGAGGATTTCCGGCTCCATGATACTCGACCTGTAGAGCTTGTTCAATCTCTCACCGTGGTAGCCACCGCCAAGGTACATGTTATATGCACCGTAAGCTTTGCCCACGAACGCCGCTTCAGCCACCCACGGTCTGGCACAGCCATTCGGACAACCTGTCATACGCATGACTATGCTATCCTGAGCTAGTCCGTTTTCTTCGAGGCATGCTTCGAGCTTAGTGATGAGTTCTGGCAGATAGCGTTCTGACTCTGCCATCGCGAGTGCACAAGTAGGAAAAGCGACGCAGGCCGAAGATGAGAGCCTTAAGCCTGTGAACTGCGTGTTGTCGAGCTTGTACTTCTCCATCAGACCTGAGACCTTTGGCTTGTGCTCATCAGTCACGTTTGACAAGACAAGATGCTGGTTCCCCGTAAGTCTGAACTCGCCAATGTGGAGTTTGGCAAGCTCGCGCAACCCGGATCGCATCTGGAAGTCTGCTGTGTCTTCAACCCGTCCATTCTCAATGAAGAAGGTGAAGTGGTTTGTTCCTTTTTCGTCCTTTTGCCAACCAAAAGTGTCAATGTTAGAGTCGAACTTAAACGGCTTTGGCTCTTCAAACTTGATATCCAGCGGGTCAAGCAAATCTTGCACCATGGACTTGAAGACTTCGTTGCCTAATCGGTCCATTGTGTACTTAAGGCGAGCCTGCTTCCGATTCTTGCGATCGCCGTGATCACGTTGGACGAGCATGATCTTCTCGCAGACTAAATGAATCTTATCGGCAGGCGCGTACCCAAGCATATAGCCAAGCCTTGGGTATGTTCTGGAAACAGTTAGTGATAAATAGCGATATCAAAAGTTTGGAGGATAGACTCACTTTTTCATGTTGTGGGTCACACCCATACCTCCACCTGCAAGTACATTAAATCCGGTTAGATGGCCGGTCTCTGGCGATTTGATTGCAATGAGCCCTATGTCGTGACAATACACATCTACGTCGTTGTGAGGAGGAATTGCGATACTGATTTTGAACTTGCGAGGCAGATAGGTCTTGCCATACAGGGGTTCGTGGTCAACAATCGCATCTCCTGCGACCTGCTCATTCTTGCCAGTGCTGTCATCCTTGATCCAGATCTCGTGGTACGCAGTGGTCGACGGCAAAAGGTGATCATTGATCTTCTGTGAGCACTTGAAGACCTCGGAGTGGAATTCCGATTTCTCGGGAAGAGCTGAGCACATCACGTTTCTGTTGACATCACCACAAGCAGCTATAGTGGTCATGAGTGCCGCGTTAATGGCACGCATCGCAGGACGTAGCTTCGACTTTATCACGCCATGGAACTGGAATGTCTGACGGGTGGTAAGTTTCATGGTCTCGTTGCCGTGAGCAGATGAGATGGCATCCATTTGCAGCCATTGATCTGGAGTAGCCACTCCACCTGGCAGGCGGCATCTGATCATGAACTGATACGCTGGTTCAAGGCCCTGTGCTTTACGCTCGTCTCGAAGATCGCGATCGTCTTCTTGGTATGTGCCGTGGAATTTTGTCAGCTGCTGGTCAGAAGCAGAAATCGCTCCTGTCGTGGTATCCAGAAGACCCTGGGCAATCGTGCCCCGTAGGTAATTTGACTCAATCTTGATATCTTCATTGGTGATTGGTGGTGGCTCTTCTGGAAGGCCTTCCACTTTATCCACGTTCAATGCTTGCCAAAGTTTAGGCTCCCAATCTGCATAGCCAGTCTGATATCCATCCGGATCCTGATCGTCACCCAAACCGATAGCGGTGAGCTGCTTGCCACCGAGGAAATTGATACGAGCGTCCAGATCCTTGCCCGGCTTGTTGTAATAGATTTTGTCCTCTTTTCGTGGCCAGTAGTGACTGTCGCCGAGAGCAAAAACGGAGTAATGGATTTTGGATAGATCGAGATCAGCAGCATTCTTGAGCGTTTCCCAGAAGGTCCGACCATTTTGGGGAAACTCTCCTTGACCAGCCGTGCTAGTTATCAGGACAACGTTCTCCTCCCCAACCAGATCCTCCAAAGGATAATCATCCATTGCAATCGCTATTGACTTGAGGCCTCTGGCCTTTCCACGGTTTGCAAGCCTCTTTGCAAGGGCTTCAGCATTACCATTGTCAGATGCGTATAGGACCGTCAACGGCGCTCCGTACAGGCCTTCCAGGAGTTGCTGATAAGCATCTTTGGCTCTCCGCTTTTGCAATTTCCGCACTTCTGTACCGTATGAGTCAGATAGATTGGATGCAAATTCGGGATGTCGCTTAACCAGCTGTGTCAACTGGTTGTCCCTTCGCAAGAATTCCTCTAATTCTTGCTTGATCCGCTCTGAATCAAGGGAGAAGGTAGGCTCTCCTCTAGTATCGCTCAACGGATCCCATCTGTACAATGGCCAATAACCAAGATCGACTGCCTTCTTGGTCTCCTGGAGTACAGTCAAGGCCGAGTCATTCTCCTTGTAATAGGGCAGATAAGCCACAATGACAGACGGACCGTTGAACTGGTCGGCCTCAACCATAGCTTGTAGGACTTGGGTGTAGGAGCCATAGACGGCAACAGACGCCACATATGCGTTGCCATAGTTCATGGCGTAGAGGCCAATATCTTTCTTTCTTCTAGTGGCGTCATTGCCAGAACGCTCCAAGTATGGCTGGGAGTCGATGATCAACATGTTGACATTGGCACCAGAGGCAATGACATGGTGTACACCAGAATTGCCCAAATCATAAGCCCAGGCATCTGAACCAATGAGCCATTGAGACTCTTTGAAGAACAAACCCTTGGAAGACAATAGACTTGTAGCCAGCCTCGAGCCATCGGTGGATAATCGTGCAATGACTTCGGGAGCAATAGAATTTACTTTCGTCGAATCATCCACAACCAATGCCCATTTCGAAAGCCATGACTTTGGCGTTTCCGTAATGAACTCTTTACTTCTAGTGGCATCTCGAACTTCCTCGATGAATCGTTTTCGGTGCTCGATTCGCGCAAGCAGCGAGCCGAATCCATACTCTGGGCTTGCAGCAACATTCGCAGATATGCCCGCGTGATTGGCCTTAAGCTGGTTCGCAACGTACAATCGATCTCCAAACAATTGGTTCAAGATTTTGAGGTAAGCGTTCTCGGACTGTGGCTGCTGTAGTTCACTGCCCGATCCTGGCGAGACATACCCTGGCTCCCTACCAACACTCAAATTCTGAATTGGAGACGAGGAATGCAAGTTCTGGGATATTCCTCGGAGTGCTTGCAGAGCCGTGGCATGCTCGAGGTGGCCGAGCCTATACCCAACAAGTGAGATGGAGCTCTTGCCACCAGGAGCTGGATTGAGGCTTGATAGAAGATCAAGGAACGTAGGTCCCCATTTTGTTGTCTTCCTCCTGACCTGCTCCAAGACAGCTATCTTCTTGATAGTCTTCGGAATCGAGTCGGTAAACTGGCTACCAAGCCATGGTCTATACAAGCGAGCTGTGATAACTCCCAAGTCTGCTAGATCTTGCGGTGTCGCGGGATCATCCAAAGCGTCAACAAAAATGCCCGTCGAGCCAAAGATGAATAATGCGGCTTCCGCATTTTCAGGCCCGGAGTATTCGATGGCCTGATATTTCCGGCCTGTTAGGGTCTGGATTGTGGACCATATGTCTGCAGCAAACTTGAACATGTCTGCCGCCGTCACTGCCCGGGTTGTGGGCACCTCGATTGAGGTCGCACTGGAAGACGCCATTACACTGTCGACACTGCTGTCTCTGTTGGAAGAGCCAACGGAGGAATCGGTGCTACTCGCTTTCGAGGACATCTCTCCCGCTGGTAATTGAGCCTGTGAGGTGACTGGGGCTTGTGATGCCTGTTCATTTGGCATGGGGGCACCCAAATCAGGTATCGTTGCGACTCGCCCATTGTCGGCGTATAAGGTGAAGTCCTCTCCGTCTTGTGCTTCAAACGGTTGTAACCGATCCAAGCTGAGCAGTCTTTGGGCGAGATCACGACTCTCTGGCGCAATTGGGTTATCCTGTATCGAGTTGCTCGCGTCAAAGAAATGGATGACGCCTTTGCCACTTCGGATGGCTAGAGCATGCGCAGTCAGGGCGATGTCTTGAGCTTCTTGAAGTGTCTCGGAGTGTATGAATGTGAAACCACACTGCCGTATTGAGCTAATTTCGGAGAAGTCTGCGTACGGAGTCTGGAGAGATACATGAAGGACGATTGGGTACTGCGCAAGCTTGTAAAGGTGGGGTATGGAAGAGAGGAGGGCCGAGGACGACGTAGTGACAGAGACCAGTCTGCCAGCTTTGAGAGGCGAGTAGGCAGAGAGCAATGGGTCTGCATTGTATCGGAGTGGGATAATCTCTGGGACTGATCTCGAAACGAAACCTTTAGCCTTGTTGAGGGCGAAACGAGTGAGATGGCGAGAGAACTCGGATTCTGTGCCTAGAGAGGGTTGTACTGAGAGGATCACATCACTGGCGATGTATGCGATCCTCGCCACTGCGTTCGTAAGAGAGTCAGCAAGTTTGCTCGAGTAGTTCACGGGGGTGTATTTTTCGCACCTGCTTCTGCGGGGCTTGAAACTGACCCCATGTTTGCTAAGGTGAAGTGTAGAACGGAGGCTCAAGCGACAACACCGAAAACAAAAGAGCAAAGAAAGAGAAGAGTCTGGCTTGTAGATGCATGACAAACTAACCCGAAGATCTCCTTTACTCCGCCAGCATACTGAGGGTAAGTGACGAAAAGGCCGTTTCATCTTTTATGGCATTTCCTATTGGCTGAGCGATCGATCACGACATTTGGGGTATTTTGGACTTTTCTCCAACGAGCCCGCGCCGCCAAAAATGGAAGCGTGATAGAGAAATATAGTCCATAGATTTTAGAACAGCTTTTCCGTCTATGTAGGATTCCTATTCTTGATTCAATCGACACTGGAGGGAGAGTGATCCATGATCCTACCCCATTTCAAGCCATCATATCAAAGCTGATGTAGAGTGGCGGCTCGCAATGTGGCTCCCACTCCCCGTGTTGACGGCATATCATTAGGTCAGTCCCCTACCGTATTAACGGTTCTGTGCAGGCCTAGCCCTCAGCCTGTTCATTCCCGTCCGGCTCATCATCCAGCTCAGCCGTAGCACTATCAATCGCCCGTGGCTCCTTCCACCCAATCATCAGCTCGTTGCAGAGATAGGTATCGAAGCTACAGAACGCTCTCAGCACTTCGTCGAAGAACCAGATTCCACAGTTAAGCTTGCGAATAGTTGCCTCAATTTTCATTCCGACGAAGAGATGTTGAAGTATGACCTCTTCAATGAAGAACTCATACACAGGCTCCGCCGCGTTGGTGATATTCCCCTCGCTGTCGCCAGTCTTGTCGTTACCTGCCTCAGTTAGCTGAGCCACTTTCTCTTTGGCAGTTAGATCTTCCGGAGGCCCTTCAGGGTTCCTCCAAGGTTTTGCGCGGATCCGGCCGACTGGTCTGTATTCAGTTGACTGCTCTCTGTAGAATGCTTTCGTGTCCTCGTCGACCTTGTCAATAGCAGTGATCTCAAATCCGGCTGCTTGGCGGACCTCAACGGTCTCGATGGTGCCTTTGGTGGCCATCTTGTACCATGCCTGATAGACTTCTTCACTTGCTGCACCTGCAATCGCAAACTTGACCACTTCCCTGGCGATGTCGCCAGTCATGCCTACGAAGCCTTTGATACCCGAGTCCTCCGGCATCCAGGTCGTGGTCCCATCATAGAGCTTGCTGTAGCTGCCGTCGAAGAGAGTGGAGCAAGCTATGTTAAAGTCGCCTGGCAACCAGCGCTGCGCCTCTGCGCAAGCCCAGATTTCGGCATTGGCGGCTTGACAGAGGTTGCGGGCTGCAAGAACCTCAGCGGCGTATTCTGGACAGACGTCATGGTGAAGAAGGTAGTTCATGAAGTTACTGAGAACCTGGGTGACCGTATCAACCTGAGCCCGAATCTCGAATCCGTAGTAGTACGGCGCACGACGGGATAGGAAGCCTTTCATGACTCCTTCAAAGTCAACCGCCCAAAGACTTGTGTCTTTCCCAATGTTGTATTTGTCATCTGTAAGACTTGTCTGGGCCAACGTCTCCACGATTTCGCTTTTATCCATTCCTTCGAGGTCTGGCTTCTTGTTTCCGCCTTGGAACATGTTTGGACCAGTCGTGACACCGCCGTAGCTGAGGTACGTCAGAAAGACGTCGCGCCGTTCGGAATTCAGCTTGCGACGGCGTTCAAAACGTTGGATGGCTGTGAGTATTCGACTAGAAAGGTCAAGGTCAGCGCTTGGTTTAGAGAAGGGTTTGATTAAGGTCAAGGTAGGTCAGGATGAACAGACGTTGTGAAAGGGATTGATCTGAGGAGCCGTAAATATCAGTAAAAGTGGCCAGAATACCCATTACCGCGGCCAAAATACCTGTCATAGAGTTCTTGTTCTTCAGCATATTCACCTGGCGTCAAAGGAGCGTCTGCGTGGTATTCTTCAAAACCAGTAGGTTTCACTTTCGGCTTCTTCTTCTTCTTTTTCTTTGGAGCAACTTCGTCGGCATCAGCCTGGGGATTTTTTGCATCATCCTCCTCGTCGTTCTCATCGCCATTGGCTGCGAGATGTGCCTTGAATTCGTCCGCCGCAATGAACTCCACTTGAGAATCAGCGCTACCAGATGCAGCGTGCACTTGCTTCACTGTCCCTTGAGGCGGTTTGCAATTTTGTGCCATGCTGAATCGTCCTGACTATACGCCGTCAGGCAGAAAAAGGCAGGTAGTGATCCTGATCGTCGGCAACGAGGAATTAGGGAGTTTGGAGGAGGCACCAAGTTACGTAGGGAAGACGCTCGCTTGACCAGCCGCCCAAAGCAAGGAAGAGTAGTGAGATCTGAGAAGTCGACGAAGAGATTCCCTCACGACACCAACGCTCGGGACTAGTCCGAGGCTTAGCGGAGGGTAGAATTGTAGATAGCCAAGGTCACCTCACTTGAAAAAGTTTACGTGAGAGACGAGGGCGTATAATTGCAATAGTGAGTCACGAAGATCAGAAGAAAGGTCGGGAATGAGGTAGAGGGTCTCGAGTGGGCGATATTTGGTCAAGACGTGAAGTCTACAAAGGCTATGGTCAAATTCGTGAAGCTGGATCAGAAGTCTTCTTCAGAAGAGGTCACGAGCCAATGGTTCCTTGCACCACAAGCCGGGGTTGGTGGCAAACGTTAGGGGGATATTGCGAGCAACATGCACAAGATCAATCACCAAGCAATAGGATCCTTTCCATCAACCATTCTTCTACATGGCCTTCAGGATATTCGCTTGCAATGTCCAAAGAGCGCAGAAGGACGCAGAACGTAGTAGGTGTTTCACCATCTTCCATGCTAATTTCGTAGTGCCAGGCACAAGGTACCTCATCCCCTGAGGAGTGATATCATCCTTGGCGTCGCCCATCGTCATCACACGTTTTGAGGATGCTCGCACTCCTCTGTTCACCAAAACAACGTTTTGCATTATGTCACCTTTCTATTTTGGCTCCTACGAAAATCATCCGTGTCATGCCAGAACCACTCCACGTCGATGACTGAAAAAAACCAATCAAAAGGCTGGACCTTCACGATGGCGGCCGGAGCTTCTCTGGACGAGTCAACCCCCACGGTCATGCAGGAACAGAGCTTTGTCGCATTCGACCACGTGGCTGCTGGACAGTGAGTTTCATCTAGCCTTTTTGACGTGAGTGTCTCACAGCTAAGGATTGTAGCTGATGCCTCTCACAGTGAAGGCGTGCAGTCAGATGCATCGAACGGTTTCCTTGTCATCAAGCCATGTACGGCTGCCGAGATAGCTTTCTACGAATCTGCTGCCCAGCATGGAGCATTCCAACGTCACATGCCCGATCTCATCGGCACACTTAAGCCCTCCGACCAGAGCGCCGGTGCTCTTGACGCAATATCTGCCCTCGAAGGGCGCGCATTGCCTGACCCCTTCGCAACTCTTGCTCCCTCAGCCTACCCCCCGGCAAACGGAGCCCCAAATTCGCTCGGCCACCACTCGCATCGTGCGACGCCATCACTGTCCCAACTTCCAGTCTCTAAGCGTACGTCTTGGAAACCTTCCGGAGGCAAGAAGATCGACACGGGCCTTGCAATCGTGCTTGAAAACGTTGCTCATGGGTTCAAGCATCCTAACATCCTCGATATCAAGCTTGGCGCAAGGCTATGGGCGGACGATGCTCCCGCTGCAAAGAGACAAAAGCTCGACGATGCCAGCCGGCAGACTACAAGTGCGAGCTTAGGATTCCGAATTGCTGGCATGACAATCTGGACAGGTACGAGCGAGGACAGCAGAACCGAGGAGCTGCCAGACAAGGATGCTGAGATCAAGAACGGATACATACGCTATACCAAACGTTATGGATGGACTTTTACTGAGGAGAACGTCAAAATTGCATTCATAAAGTATTTTGGCGGTGCGAATGCGGACGGGAAGCTCAGATATCGCCGCAGCCAGCTGATCATCAAGCGCATTGCTCGCGAGCTGGAGGACATGGCATATGTTATAGAGAACGAGGAGAGCCGGATGTATTCTGCCAGTGTACTGATGGTGTATGAAGGTGACGACCAGGCTCTGGAAAAAGCTCTTGAGGAAGAAAAGACTCGCAATATCGAGGACCCAGAACAAAATCCCGCAGCGGAGGCCGACAGCACAGCCGAAGACAACAATGATGGTGACGACGAAAGCGACGAGCCCGATCCAAAGGTTCACGATGTGCGGCTGATAGATTTTGCACACGCCCAGTGGACCCCCGGGCAGGGTCCCGATGAAAATGTATTAATAGGCGTCAGAAGTGTGTTGAAGATATTGAATGAACTTGCCGAGCAGAACGCTAGCTGAGGCGAAGTTTAGAGAGCCTAGGTAGAGGCAGATTGGTAGATTTGCGAGCTATCAATAGGAGTGTTGGTCTGGAGTAACAATCCATGCTCTTGGGAGTGGCATCGGAACCAAGATACCCACCTGATACCCTGTACTATTTGTCGATCAGTCTGAGTGCCCTGGAGGCATATCAATGTAACTTTACCTCCGCCTTGCAAATGCAACGCATGAGCACGTTTACCGCCTGTCTCTGTACCTACTCTTCCAAAGCAGGAAAGGCTCACACCCCAAACCCAAATACCTCTAAGCTTCTACACAGCCATTGCCTCACACCATCCCAATGACCTCGTCCGGCCATGACCCCCAAACAATGGCACGATTCGGTATCCTCCCTGCCACCGGTGCGAGCAAATTGATCCTGCTCTTCGCCTCATCCACATCAACCACGTACAAGAACCCCATCACACTGCTATCTCGAATCTCCTCCTCTGTCGCCTCTGCGTCCGCATTCAGGACCGCCAGTATACAGCTCCGCATCGCCGCCACGGGTTGCGACATTCGTTCGAGGAACTTCCCTCCACCAGCACCCAGAGGCTTCCCAATATCGTCCTCTTCTTCGACACCGCCAGGGAGGAACGTCAATCCCGCCGCGCTTTGAGTATCTGCATTCCCTCCCTTCAATCTCCACAAACTCAACTGCCTGAATTCAACCTGCTGCTGTCTTGGGCTCAACGCAACCCCATTGCTCGAATCGGGTGTCCCAAAGAAATACGCCTTGACTTGTGCAGCTCTGGCACTCTTCATGAATGCCTCATCTCTATCAACACAGCCTCCCGACTTCTGCAGCTTAATCACCGCGACCGTCTCTCCCGTCGAAGAAGAGGGTACTGGTTTCCCATCGAAACGCTTGGTCATGTCGCTGTACAGTCGCTCGGAGCCAAGGATAACAATGTTTGACACCGCAAACTCAGACACGATATGGGAGATGAGCTCATAACCTATAGTTCCGCCTTTTCCACTTGCAATACTTCCTGGGGTATCAATAATCACACCCGCTTCCCTCGCTTCGGAATCATCTTGTAGCCTCCCCGCCACCGCAAGCGCCAATCTACTAACCAGAGCCTTGTAGTTCGCCCCTTCGTTGTCCACCACATCAGGCAGGCCATGGTAGTAAACCAGTGGCAGCTTCACCGGCACCGCACTCGGTCCACTCATCGGACTACTCCCCCAACCATCCACACTCTCAACATCCATCAAAGTCTTGAACACCGTTGCCGTCAGAGTCCCAGGGACGCTCATCACGCCCTCCTTCGGGTCGAGGTTAGCGACCACCGGCGCTCTTGCTCCTCGAATCGCGTAGCCCGTCAGAATCTTCGCTAAGGAGCTTTTACCAGCATTCTCCGGGCCCAGAATTAGGAGGCGGGGTCCGGTGCGGTTTTGTGATCGGTTTTGATCTCGTAGGTTCTCGAGCGCAAAATGAACGTTTGCGTATTCGACCATGGGCGTCTCTTCTGCTGTGTACTCGCTCGCAAGGACATCGCCGGTGACGGTAAATGTGCATCCATGCCAGGTATAGAGTGCGGCCTTGGTTCCGGTGAAGATGTAGGTGCCATTAATCACAAGCTCGGTACCAAACAGCTCCGCGGTCCCAGTTAGTAGCTACAGAGCGTTAGTGAAGTTCTAGAGATGATAGGTAGAACCTCTTGCATAGGTAGAGATAATCCGAGTTGGGAATGGCCGATTGGCAAGTTGGATTGGTATGAGAGGAAACGGAAGATGAAAATGAACTTTGACAGTGACATGTTTACCAAACGAGACGCCATTCGGAGCCGGAAGGATTAGGATGACTGTTAAGAGAGAGTAGGACGAACTTTAACAGTGACATTTTTACCAAATGCGACCTCGAAGCGCCATTCGGAGCCTTCCGTGAGTGTGTGCTCGGTGGTTGTCTCAACGGCGGGTGCTTCGTCGGGCTCGGCGAGGCCCAGCCCGGGGAGCGACATTGCACGCTGTCGGAAGGGTTGGGCTGAAAAGTTAGATGGGAGGCGTAGGAGTCCTTGAGAGGGTGATGTTGTGGAAGGTAGGGTATGAGGAAATGATTGGACAACCTGGAGATTTCCAGACTTTTGATTTGGTATAGTTATCAGGACAACAAGAAGAATTTAGAAATTCGGTTCTGAAAAAGCGACGAGGAAATAGGGTCGATTTAATTCACTTCGAACACTACAGGAATTGGCTGTTACGTGAGGGTTAACCGCCTCACACGGACCAATTAAGGTGGTTTCTGATACGATCTGTACAAAAGGCGCCAAGCGTGCAAAGTTTCCTTGAGCCTCCACAGCAGACTGTGGCTCACTTTTTCGACATCTCTTCTCATCCCACTCCCTCTCCTCCCCCTTAAAGATACACGTAAATTAGCGCCTGCCGCTTTGGGTGATATAAAGCCCTCGCCGCCCTCACCCTCCGCCTCGCGCGAGCCGGGTGAGTCAAACCCCAACCCCGGGTGAGCGCCCTCACCCTCGCTCACCTTCGCTCACTCATCTTCATTTACCCTCATCCACCGCCGTCCGCTCTACCGATCGAATAATGCCGTGCGGGTCCATTTTGTGCTCCTGGCCAGCGCGGCCCAAATGGACTCCCAAGATGGTGCCGTTCCTGGGTTGCGCCGCACACGACGGTGAGTTGACTCTACATACAACTCTAAGTCTGATCTCGCTCTCCCATCTTCTCGTCTCATTTTCTCCTTTCTGCAATCTCTCTCTCTGTCCGCTGTGCGTCGACCGCAGGCCGGTTATTCTCCCATCCACTTCTACTCCGATTCTACGTTTCGTTGTCACTATTTACTCCAACTCGTATTACACTCGCTCTCTTATTGCCCCTGCCTTCACCGACCGCTTCGCCTTCTTCAGATGAGTCGAAAACGCGGCGTCGAGGATTACCGGCGAACAGCAGAGGAGATTGGCTAGGTAGCGGGGGCCCATGAAGAGGAGGATAGTATATAGGAAACGAAGGACGGGCCTTCTAAACAGATGCAAACCGAACTAGCAGGCGGCTCGAGGTTAATGGATAATGTGGGTGCTCAAGTCTGGCAATGGGCTCACTTAAGGGTTTCAGCTCTCTTCCCCTACCGGAATACTGACCGGATTTATGCAGTTTCAGGTTGATAAAAGGCGTTCCTGCCTCAGAGCGCCTGCAGGAGAACTGCCCTGCCCCTAGTAACGTGCTCGCTACAGACTTCGCCCGGTGGTGCTGCAAGTCTTGGTGGACGCCGTCATCTATCTTTTCCCTCTTCCTGATGGCTCTGCGGAGGCCGTTATAAAGCTCGTACAACGTTTGAGTTAAGAACAATAAAGACCTGGAAAACAGGCTGGAACGAAAGATAATTCGGCGTCACGTTGTAGGTAAAGCGGATAGAGAAGCTTCTGGAACGCTCCAGGGTAAAAAGCATCCGGAACATGCTGGTACTACTTGGTAGTAATCTTCCAACAGAGCTAAGTTCTTACGAGCATAGTAAACATATCAGTTGATAATCGGTAGGAAGACTCTACTGCTAGTGTGTTGAGGATGCACCTGATTGATTGTATGACTGTCTGGGGGGGGGTGTTTGTGAGAGATCTAGATGGGTATGTAGGTGGGTAGATTCTTAATCGTGAAGGTGAGAAAACTTTCATTCTGAGGGATGCAAATGTCCTGGAGGAAGATGAGGTGATCGGCAGCGTCTTCTTAGCCATTTCCAATGTAGAAGTTTTTCGTCACCCTTCTTGAGCAGCAGCTTCGCCCTCGGATACATAGAGGTTACAGCTGCACCTATGAATTGCCACATCCAGCGGCAAAGTTTGGGGTTCAAGTGAATACCGGCGATGGAGTAAGAAGCTCTTTCTTAGACAGACTAATTTTGAGAATTCAGAGGTCTAAGGACCACTTAGAAACCATTTGCAATCTTCCGTGATCAAACGATTACTATCTCCAAACTTGCGTGGGAAAAAGTGTGTCGTCCCCAGATCTGCACGGACCACCTTTTAATTGATCGCGTCACAACACGTCTCCGAAAAGATCGACGATTGATACGCAGTTCAGCACGAAATATCAGCAAACTTTCATAATCTGCCTTCGTCAAGATTGCGGCTCAGTATGGCAAGCTTCTTCTCAAATTCAGCTCGGGCAGCAGCTGCCGCGTCCTCTTCAAAGGCGAAAGCAGAGCCAGTCGTCGCGGCCCGCAGTCAGCCATGGGTAGAGAAATATCGCCCGAAAACATTAGAGGAGGTCAGGTCACAAGATCATGCAACATTTGTGCTTAGAAGACTGGTTAACGCTTCCAACTTGCCACATTTATTGTACGTTTGTCTTGCAGGAACAGAAAGGTTATCCAGTTAACGAAAGCGTAGGTTATATGGTCCACCAGGTACCGGGAAGACGAGCACCATTCTAGCTTTGGCGAAAGAAGTACGTCCAAATTGTTTGCCTCCCAGATTTCAAGCTGACCTTTCAAGCTTTACGGACCGCAGCTCTACCAGTCTCGTATCCTTGAATTGAACGCAAGTGACGAAAGAGGCATCTCTGTTGTTCGTGAGAAGATTAAGGACTTCGCAAGACAGCAGATCAGCAACTCTCATACCATGTCGAAAGAGTACTTACAACAATACCCGTGTCCGAACTTCAAAATCATCATACTCGACGAGGCCGACAGCTTGACCCAGGATGCTCAATCCGCACTCCGACGGACCATGGAATTGTACAGCAAAGTCACACGGTTCTGTCTCTGTTGCAATTATGTTAGCAGAATTATCGACCCTCTAGCCTCGAGATGCTCGAAGTTCCGGTTCAAATCTCTCGACGGGGGGGATGCAGCTGCTCGACTAAAAGAAATAATGAAGGCGGAGGGCGTTGCCTGCGAGGACGGCGTGGTCGAAAAGCTTCTACATACCAGCGAAGGAGACCTAAGACGAGCCATTACATACTTACAAAGTGCGCATCGACTCACATCCGCTATGAGTTCGGCAAGCACAAACGGACATGCATCGAAGAGGAAGTCAAAGGTGGTTTCTGACGATGACGAAGACGAGGAAATGTCAGACGCCCCGTCTACTACTGGAGGCACAGTCACCGTCAAGATCATCGAGGAAATTGCCGGCGTCATTCCGCCTGCTACAATTGATGAGTTGGCCTCCGCCATGCAAGGAAAGGGCCCCGTCTACAACTCAGTGGCTCGCTGTGTAGAGAACATCGTTATGGATGGCTGGTCTGCTAATCAGCTACTTCAGGTTCGTTGAACTAGCTTTCCCTCTCCACCTTCCTTATGGCTTACTGAATATGTCCCAGCAATTATACGCCAAGCTTGTGATTGAAGACGAGACCATTTCGGCACCAAAGAAGAACAAGATCGTCGGTGTATTTAGCGAAATGGACAAGAGGCTAATTGATGGTTCGGAAGAGCACCTGGCTATCTTGGATTTGAGTCTCCGTATCTCGGGCATACTTTCAGGCGTGAAATGAAGTTGACAGGTTCCAGAGGGAATAACGATTAGTGCTTGCAGCGATGGCGTTCAGGCATCTCATGCTGCAGCAATTCCGCGATTGTAGAGGCATCTCCCTAGTACAAAATCATGTTTAACTACGCAAAAATTCTTCACAGGAAAGATAGGATCCCCAAAAGATAACCATTCAGATATAGGTCAGTCTACTCTAGACTCAAGGAGAGGAAGTTGACAAGCATAACTTCGACGGACGGAGGCTGCTCGGCTGCGTAGAATAGGAAGCCTCTGCAGTCACCAAATTTGTTCGCCTCTTCTAATCGAAGAAGTGCTAAAACCATACGTTGCATCACCGAAGTTTTGGATTTTGGCTGTCATTGCCATACGTATGTGAAGCAGTGCTATTGTCATCTATAGCTGGCAAACAGACGCTCCTGACGTATAATTCCGTAATTCCATGAACACGTGCATGTATCCACCTACACATCTTTCCCCTGCGTAAGAGCTAGAGTAAAGCTATCAATGTCTTTGCCTGTCCGAAATTGGGAAAGCGAGAGCCAAAGACGGGCTGATTCGAAAGATAAACCGATTTCAGCACATCCCTCAGACTTACCACCTCTGAGCAACCATACCTCAAGCCTAGGCGAGGCCGCTGAAGCCACCACAAGACGTCTTCCGCCCGACCAAGGTTCGGATCGTGGTCCACCAGATACCGAGATTCAGGTCTCTCTTTATTCTCGACAAAGCCGATCACAGTCTCCCACTATTCGGCTCGATGCTAGAGACGAAGCTCCTACCGAGCGGACTCCAGGCGCCTTGAGAACCTATCCGCTCACCCGAGGCTTGCGAGGAGCCCTCCAGACACTGGAACCCATAGTTCTCATCACTCGCAGGACACCCGGTCGCAGTCCACCAACAGGTCGACTCGATCCGAAAGCGAGACTTCTACCTAAAGGACACATGAGCTTGACCAACATTATCTAGATGCTGCATCTCATCACCCACAAGGCGACAGGTCGCCATTTATAACAGTCGACTATGTTCCAGGAGTGGAATCTCTACTCAGCGGACATCCACTCGAGGACCGGCGGGGAGTGAGGAAGCGAGATCTAGACCAGGAAGCCGGCGATCTCATCCAGAAGAAGCTTCGTCGCCCGGGTACGCAGAAACAAGCATCTTGACCTAGCCCTGTGAACCTCCCGTACCGACAGGCAACAGTCACATGAGGTCTCCGCGGAGAAGGCAAGGTGGCAGATTTGCCTTGACGTCGCTGAGAGGCTCCCAGATGCCTTCAAAGGGCAGTAGCCGTTAGCACCATTGCTTGTTGTGCTTGTGGTCCTACTAATTTTGGAATGTGCTGTGCTCCGTAAGAAACCGGATAAACCACAGACCTTATGATGGCGTACCAGTATTACCGGCAGAATAGAAATACATCGAGCAGATCTCGTCATCGACATCCTCAAACAGTGAATTCAGGTAAAACCTTCGTAACAAGCCTTGTCATAGGTCGTCTTTATCCATCAGGTAGACGGTGTGTGGAAACGGCGAATGAACAGAGTTCCAAATACCGCTTGCACTCTCGCAGGATTTATTCGTCGTCCAGGCTCCAGGGAAATTTGTCGCTTGATGTCCAGAATATTGAGATCTAGAATTACCATATCCCCGCTGTAATATCGGTCTAGAGGGTGAATATTCGACTGCTGTACATCCGCCCCAGCTTCGTTCAAGAAGCTGTGCATCTCGATATCTTCCCCGCCCTCCCCTCCATTTCGTTCCCCCTCCGTCGACCTTCGTACTCCTCTCTCTTCAGCATTATGATCTTGAGCTCTTGTGATGTTCGTAGGTTGTCTGATTTCGTGCCTCGCAATGGCCGCGGTCAGGGTCAGGAGTTGAAGGAAGCCGACAAGTATATCCATGAATATGAGTTGCCATACTGAAGTCCTGGCCGGGTATCCCACAAAGTCAATGAGCACGCCACTACCGTACAGCACGTCAGCTTGTCACGCTTCCTTGGGTTCTGTGGGACCAACCCATGCAGGTATCCTCGCTCATCGGCTCCTGGCCTACCACCGAATACGTGGAGAAGCAAAGACAGAAAAGTGGCGAAAAGTATTATACTGAGGTGTGAACGTGGGTTTGGGACCTGTGCTGGTAGGCCGATATTTATGGGTGGGCTTAGGAACACTTGGGTAATGCTTCTGAGGAGCAGCGTTGTGGTTATGCAGTCGGCATAGTAGAGAGCAGCAAGCTCGGATAACACAAGGACATCGAGAGCTATGCGTAGGTCAATGATATTATCGGCATAACTGATAAATACTGGGATGAGAGACCAACCTCGAATGAAGTCATTGGCGAAGTCAAGGGCCTTCTTCTTCTGCGTGGCCTCCGGTCTTGACGAGGAGCCTTCTACAACATCGTCAGGATTCTCAAGATCATCGTCTGGCATAGCCACATCGTCTCAAGACGGGCCGCCCGTCATTTGAATTGACAGAGAATAGTGAGAGTGTTGAATTATCTGCAATTGACAAGAAATAGCTACTGATCATCATGGACGATGGACCGCCGCGAACGCCAAGTCATGCTAAAGTCGTAGCTTGTTACAGTTAAACGCCCGGCTGCCGACCGCCAACCGCTCGCCGCTTTCATTTCACGATACCACAAGCAAACAGGATGTTTAGGCGCGGCCGAGCTCCCCGTAGCAATGCCCGACCTAACCCTGCCCTGCGGTATGGACTAGCTTTTTGCGCTGTTAAGCTTTATTTTCCTCGGGTGGCAGAGCCCTCGGCCCAAATCAACTTCTTCCTGGCTAGTATTCATTCCTCTACCGTGGAAGGGATAAAGGTATGTAAAATGGCTGGTCGTTCAATTGGGCAAGCATGATAGTAGGAGGAAGGGAAGCCTAGAGACGCGTTGTGTAGAAAGCTTGCTTGTTGTCTATGTGCCATCTGTCTGTCCTTTGCTATCTCCAATAGATGCCAAAGATGGTTCCTCTGCCCATAAGGTGGGTCAGCCATAGCAGTGGAACAAATGCACCCCGGACAGATGTCCATTCAAAAAGCGTGTTCCCTCTACGGTGGCATGAGCGCGGATCAAAGGTCTGTTGATACAAATTAGGATTCTAGGACAAGACGACACTCGAGTCAACTTATGCTCTTGCCAGACGGCCTGAAAGGACCATACACAACAGGCAATGCGCTCTAGAAAAAGACCAACCAACGATAGCGTCTCAACGCCAGCGAAACCAAAAACGCCTAAGCTGGCACCCTTACCTGACTTCCCTGTCTATACGGTGAGACGTAGGGAAGCTTAGGGACAAAACTAAAATTTCCCACATCGTGCATCTCATGGGCGCATATCTAATGGGCGTGTCTCTTATGGGCGTGTACCTTATAGGCGTGCATCTCATAGGCATGTACTATGGGCGTGTACCTTATAGGCGTGCATCTCATAGGCATGTACTATGGGCGTGTACCTATGAGCGTGCACTTCATGGGTTTGCATCTCATAAGCGCGCATCTCATGGGCATGTACCTCACAGGCCGACATCTCATCGGCGTGTACCTCATAGGTATACACCCAATAGGTATGCATCTCATAGATGTGTATCTCATGGGAATGTGTCTTATAGGCGTGTATGTTATGCGTGTGTCTCATAGGCGTGTGTCTTATGGGACCGTGTCTCATGAGCATGTGCCTCACAGGCATACACCTCATAGGCGTGTACTTCATGGGCTTACATCTCATGGGCATGCGTCTCATGGGCGTGCATCTTATAGGCACGTGTCTCATGGGCGTGCATCTCATGGGCTTGCATCTTATGCGCATACCTCATGGGCTTGTATCTCCTGGGCATGTACCTCACAGGTCTGCATGTCGTGAGCGTGTACACGTGTATATCAAGGGCGTGTGACTTATGGGCATATAGCTCATGAGTGTACATCTCATTAGCATACACCTCATAAGCGTATACTTCATGGGCGTGTATCTCATAGGCGTGTACCTCATCAGCGTGCATCTCGTGGGGTGTATCTCATGGGCGTGCATCCCATAGGCGTGTACCTCACGGGCATAAATCTCACGGGCGTGCACCTTATAGTTGCCCGGTCGCGTCACCAAAATATGGTGATTTAAGCGGATTTTGATGTGGTGACCAGAATGATGGATTTTGGAATTCGTAAAAGGCAAAAAGGTTGCTGCGGGGGCAACCTTTCCCCAAGAAGTCAAAGAACCTCGGCATATCATTCAAACGATTAGTAGTTTGGGGTAGATAGAACAGAATTTAGTAGCAATCATCCAAGACAGCTTGCAGAAGGCCTATCTCTGAGCATTCGTTGAAGATCCAGCAATATGTCAGACAGAGCAAATCTCACAGTACCCAACCTCTTCAACTTCAGCAACCATGTCGTCCTCGTTACAGGCGGCGCTACGGGCCTGGGAGAAATGGCAGCTCAAGGTTTCGTGCAAAACGGCGCCAGGGTCATCATTGCCAGCCGGAAGCGATCAGAACTAGAGAAGACGGCGGGCCGGTTGAACAAGCTGGGCCCGGGGACGTGTGATATTGTCGTTGCGGATCTCAAGGACAAAGCGGGATGTGATCACCTAGTCGCCGAGGTTAAGAAGATGACTGATAGGCTGACGGTGCTTTTGAACAATTCTGGAGCTTCTTGGTTTGTTGCTCCTGTCACAAGACTGGACAAGATATCCTGAGTGGCTAATCAACTGATATGGTATTAGGGGGGCACCGTACCACGACTTCCCGGAATCCGGCTGGGATAAGCTGATGGCTTTAAACGTAAAAGCAATGTTCTACACGACTGTCGGCTTGGAGTCATTACTACTCAAAGGCGCCACAGCCGACCACCCGTCCCGCGTCATCAACATCGCCAGCATGGCTGGCATCCAAACCACCGACGTGACAACGGGCGAAGACGGCGGCCTCGCCGCCCCTGGCTCGGGGACTTTCAGCTACGGGCCCTCCAAGGCGGCGTGCATCCACCTCTCGAAACTGCAGGCGAGCAAATTGATGCCTTTGCACATCACCGTCAACTGCGTGTGTCCTGGTGTGTTCCCGAGTCGGATGACGCAGTTCGGGTTGAAGGAGGCGTTACCTACGCTGCTTGAGCAACAGCCAAGTGGACGAATTGGCAAGCCGGAAGATTTTGCGGGGTTAATTTTGTTCTTGAGCAGCGCGGGTGCGGCGCATATGACAGGGGGAGTGTTTGAAATTGATGGTGGCAGTACGCGGAGTGGGTTTAGGTCCAAGGGCAAGCTGAAGAATAAGCTGTAGTGCAAGCAGTTGTTCAGAATCATCTCACCTTATCGAAGGCTTAGCGCGGAGGTTCCACCCGGAAGTCGACCTCTCGACCTAGGCTTTCTTCTCACAGCGTGCTGCTCTTGCAGGTGGATCAATACGCAGTGGTGAACGAGGCCAGACGAGCCCCGGCGTTCTCCGATTTCTTCAGACTGCCTCTGCCACGAGATACCCCTCCCATTGACGTGCAGACCACTATCATCTCGTTCTTGGCTTCAAAAGATCCGGCTAGCCTGGAACAGATCCAACTCATTGCGTTCCATTACTTTTGGAGCGGGCCAATAGCTGCGACAAGGTCACAATAGAACCGCCTTGCAACATGCGGCTGATAACAGCATGGTAGATCCATTGGACGATGGCCCCTGGGCATAGCCCCACGCCACAGGTAAGGTCGTAGAAGCAATGGGTAAACGGGGGGTTGATACACGTTGAGTTGCAATGGCAACAAGTGAAATCCAGTGTGGTTCTATGTGCTCCAGGCTCGTGATACGGTGATGAGATGCCTCCATGCTGGTGGCCGCTGGGTCCTTTGTTGTTGGGTCCCCTGAAACAGTACCAGCCGCACGCTTCAGTAGATTACCGATGCCTATGTAGGGCGTCGTAGCGGCGTCTAGTAGAAGGTCCACTGGGGAGTGACAGCAAACGTTCTGATTTGGGCTGTGCTTGGGGTAGAGAGGGTTACACAGCCGAGGAGCATAAGGATGCGGGCTAAGGTGCGCCGGGTCCTGTATATATCTTGTGCGACGGTCAACATAAAGGAGGAGGTAGGAGAGAAACACGCAGTTCATATGCAAGGATGCGGTGACTACTTGTAGGGATTCTGGAGCATTCGTCCTTGTAGCAAAGCGGCGGCTTGTCATGAAGGCAACGTTTGTCTTGTCGGCATGTCTCTTGTTAGGTTCTTCTTCACAGCGCTAATCACACTGGAAGTGTTCTGCTCCTGTTGAAGATCTAGGCTTATACTAGCTAACTTCACTGCATAAATTCGATACCTTCTCCGTTTCACCTGGGATTCAAGTTCGTCCGAATAGGTACGGCGGAGGTTGCTGCTGCTCATTTGAGGTAATACTCGATATATGGCCACCGACTAGGCCAGATTGTGGCGGCGCGTGCCGTCGTGCCAACCTTGGATATTGACTATTTGTGTACTTTGCTCGATACCTTGGGTGGCAGCCATGACAACTTGTTGTTCCGAGATATCTCACATCGCACAGCATGACGTGCATGGGCCTCACCAGTGTCTAGCGAAGAAAGGGCGAGTATCGTCAAGTTGTTTGTGGATCAGGACTTCAGCTGGGCACTCGTAGCTGCTCTGGACTATTTCTGTGATATATACTGTCGCCAGTATGACAAGTGGTGGTTGCCGCATATCGCTAACAAGATTTCGGCTTTGCACGAGTATGTCACGTCGCCCTTGCTCATAGGAACGTGATGATTACACGAGGGTGGGTTTGATTGGACAATCTTGAACCAGAGGTTGAAAGCCTCTTAGCACGAGCATAGACTCTGCACCCTTTCATCGGGAACGAACGTTCTAACGAGGTGGCGTTACTTTTGTTTATCGCATTTGAACCCATCCCAAGGTTGCGTTTGTTGTGCTCCGTGGTTTTCTAATGCTCTCGACTTGAGCTTGCTCGTGGGCGTTGCTTTTTCGATCGATGGTGATGGGAAAAGTGGATACGCAAGGCTAGGGAAAAAACGATGTGGCTGGCTTACCCACGAGGGGGCGGCTGCAGCCGTGGATAGGTAAAGCCGGTTTATGCAGCATCTCGAGCATTATACTTTGCAAGCCTGTGCCTCGTGCTGGATCCTAACCGTTTCAGCGGTTGCTCGGCTGCAGCAACTCAGGTCACAAACTTCATGGAGTTTGTCAGTCTGTCATGGCGGAAGGACGCTAGAGGCTATCAAGCAGTTGAGGTTCAGCCTGGCAGATACGCTTGCGACAAATGCATAACTTGGTTAGGTGGAGTAAGCTTTGTCTCAGGCAGTTATGACGTTTTTTTTGCTCCGAGCGCCCTGCTGCGACAAGCGGGATTCTGTGGGTCTCAGTGGCAGCCCACACCCGGTAAAAAGTCTCCTAAGGACGCGCGTATCCTTGCAGAGCTGTGACGAGGAGCACCAGTTTTCCGGCGAAAGATCTGGGGGCGTAAGCTTTTGCAGCGAATGGCTTTAATTCGGAAGGATAGGCTTCGGACCCTGACGGAACAGTTCTGGAGCTGTAGAAACCTTGCGCTGTATGTAGTGTCTAGCTGGTCCGGGCTAGCGAATATGTACCAACTGTTGAGGGGAGGTCTCAGATTTCGTTGATAAACGTAGGCATGGCTACACAGCCCATCCGCTTCCGTGCATACCAGTTCTTTCGCAGTTCTATTGTCGGTTCCACATCATTTTATCCACGATAGCCGGGCTCAATCGCTTGCTCCTCTGTCACCTTCTTTCGCTACTTCCCGAACCCACCACTATCACCCACTCGGGACCTTCGTTTGCGCTCAGTGACAGCTTGAACACCTCTGCCGGAAGATCGTCCCCCGAACTTCCCTTCAAACTTCATTCATTGGTCGACCGCATTAGCCTTACCTGGGTTCTGTTTAGAGCCTCGATTCTGTTTGTTGGGACTGAAACTTCTCTGGATCACACAGCCTTTTGGCTGCTTTAAAAACACCTGCACCGCCCTCGGCCTGGCGACACGCCATTATGACCACTATGACTACACTGTCTCCTCCGCTCTCCCCCTCCGCTGACTATTATCCCTCTGGGGGGATTTCAAGTCGTCCACGCGCACTGTCTGCGCTCAGCAACCACTCGAGAAGATCTCGCCGAAGCAGCTTGTCCGGCGCAAAGCTCGATCTTACAGAGACACACGCTGATAAGAAGTACTTGCAAACAAAGGCGGACCCTTCGAAAGCCATCAATGAAGCTCAACCTGGTGAGCCTCCCAAGGATAATCTCAAACGGAAAATACTTTGCTGATAACCCCATTTCAGCCGCGGTGGCTCTGGAAGAATCAAATCTCGGGAACTTACGCACAATGGTGCATAAAGACGCTGCAGGAAATATAATCAGTGAGCCGTCACAACTGTATAAACCAATGTTTGACCAATGAACACTAATAGCACTTGCTCAGCCGATCCTGACCGCGCAAACCCGACACGTCCACGACTCGAGCGACCTCTTGAGACTATTATGTCCTTCCAGAGGAACATGGATTACACTGACCATGCCAGACGGCCTCCATATGCGCCTGGACTGGGTATACCATTTCCTACCATTACGAAACAGCAGTCTGACTTTAGTTACAGGCTCAAAGATGGACTATCATCCAGCGTCAGATCCGAGGGCCGAGAGCAGCCGACGAAGTAGTTATTACGGCGGATGTAAGTCGGACCTAGAATCTTCTCTCTCACACACACATCAAGCTTCACCTGGGTGGCCTGAGCTACCTCCCTGAGGGTGTTGTTTCGGATTTTATGCGGTCGGGGGACATTGGCATCCGAATTGATTTTTACCAAATAGAAATCAGGCAATTGCCTCGAACGTTCGAGGGACCGTTGGCTAACGAAAATTTATTTCTAGCTCCTGCCTCATACGCGCCTCAACAACGCCGAGGACCAAGTGGAGGGTACTATGGTCGCAACAGCTCATACGGCTTTCGTCCAGAGAGCTTTGTAGAAAATGGCCAGGGACCAAATCAATATCAGGGGAATCGCGGTATGCGGAACGGTAGTTATGGCATGAATGGAGACTACAACTCGCCCACGCACTCACATCAGCTCTCCTACGAGACCATGACGTCGGGTTCGGAAGAGAATGCGAAGACAACGAATCCAAGCTCCGTCAACAGCTCCTCCGATCATATCCAGCCGTACAGAAAGCCAGGGGAGAACGGGTATGAGGGATCGCAAGTGACCAGCTACGGATCCAATGCCACTAGTTCAACGATCACACCATATGCGCGTCCTCCGTTCCTGCAGAATGGGAATGGGAATGGGAATGGAAATGAGAATGCCCTAATGCTGAACTTCAATGCCTCGCCTAAAGGGCATGCAGGCATGCAAAATGGCAATAGCCCTATCTCTCCTCCCCCATCCAACAACCCCCGTGTGCCAATCAAGTTGAATAATTTGTCGCTCACGACGGAACAAGTCGCAGCTGAAACAGCTGCATTGTCTGCACCGAAGGAGAAGCGAAAGAGCTGGCTTAAACGCAGATTCAGTAGACGTGAGTCTTAAGAGAATGAGCATGATATCGAGACGATAGGAGCATCCCCTCTTACATACCAGCATTTTGGGGGTCAGGGGTCCTTTGCTCCAGGTTTGGATTTCCGGAGACTAAAATTCTGCCTTTTGGCTCACTATTTGGCGTTTGCAAAATGGAGAGTGGTCATGAATAACGCTCACATTATGAAGGACATGTTAATACGATGGAGTCCCCAGTTTGTGGGGAGTCATGTCCAGCACATGCTTTTTCTAATACATACTCGGCAATGCCTGCACTGACAGGAATGACATGCTCAAGAAACGTAATGTACATTGCGACCTGTGGTACGCACGAGGTCAGGTAGTTTTTCGCTAATAGCAAAAAACGATACCTGTCACATTCCTGCTGACAAACGGCGAGAGCGTGGTTTGGAGTCACTCTTTGGCGGCGTAGTAGCTCTCCATTTACTGTGCCTTCTTTTCAGCTTCGACTCTCTCACCCTGGTCCTCATTCCATGCCACAATCACATATGCAATCAAGACCACATTAGCAATGATAGCAGCCAGTCCACCAGCATAAGTTGCATTGCCTAGTCATGTCAGCTACGCCCTCTTCACACAGACGAATGAAATACCTTTGAATATCGTGTTGACAGTCATGAAGTATGTCCCTATGGGCGCAGCAACCATGGCCAATGTGAACCCAAGCAGCTTGTATATGACCGATCTTTGGTGGCGTTAGTCTCGGTTCCATCCCTTGAACATTTGAGCGACAAGAAATGCCTCACGCTTCCACCGCCGGGGCGATATCTGATCTCCCTGGATCACGGACTGTCCCCTCTGCCACAACTTTTTCAGCCGGGACATTGCGCCGGGAGGCCATATTCAAATCGGAAGTCGGATGAAAGAAGGAAACAATAGCCGCTAGGAAGCCACATTGCGACTCAAGAAGAGGCAATGGAACTCGCTTTAGCTGCCTAATGTAGAACGCGTTTTTCGCGTCATTGACTTCAAAGCCATTTGAAATAGACATGCAGCAAAGAATTCGTTAGACTGATTCTCGGCGTCCACAATCCTGGTGCCATTCCTTGAAGATGTCATAGGCAGTATGAAACCTGGAGGCCTACATCCTACTCTCTCCTGCCTATCACACTTCGAACCAATGGCTTGAGCTTCTGCGACCACTAAACCGGGCGAGCTAGGAAGTTCAACTATGACTTCAACATAGAACCCCTTCGATCCTATGCAGACGTCGTTCAAGTCGGTGTCATGGGCTTCCTAGAGTCGCTTCCGAAACGCCAAAAGACGATGGATTCCAGCCCTGACCTCCTGGGCAGAGAATGCTACGACTTGCCTCACGAAACTGTTGCCACCGTCCCGATAGGCAGAGATGCTCCTGATGAATATGACGACGATGTCTTCGAAACAGCCTTCCTTCCCTCCCTGCGTCTCTCGACGGAGGTACAACCCACGTACGGCGGCCGACAGACTCAACCAACACAGCTGATAAATCGATCCTCTTCACAGATCACCGCTGTTTCTTCGCCCCACAAGTCAGTCGTCCAAGTGGCTGCATCCTCACCTACTCCTGCTTCTCCTCCTGTACGAAGACCGGGCGGCATCCTGGCCAGTGCCATGGCTCCGGCTGGTACAGTTTTCCGAGTCCCCCACGGAGTCACCAAAGTTCCTCGTCGACCCCCAGTAATCGACATCAGTGACGACGATGGCCCATCATATCGAGGTGGATCTTCCGACAGTGATACCGCAGAACTGAGGAAACATGACATCAAGACATCCAGGTTTGGTCGACGTGGTCAAGATTCCACCGACATGGTTGAGGAGTCTCCTCAGACAAAGCCAGGTTCTAGCAAATTCCAAGCTATCACGGCGAACTCGGTCTACAAACCCCAGGCCCAAGTAGCAAATCTATCCGGGTCGGGTTTCGATTCCAGGAATAGAACCAGCAACACCACTACTTTAAATGTCGTCACAGGTAGTACGGCAGTCAAGAGATCTTCGGATACCATGGCGAATGCATATGGAGGTGTCAGTCGGGATTTGAAGAAACCACGACAGGTGGGTCCGTCAAGAGCTTTACCAGTAATTCGGGAATCGACGCCAGATATTTCATTCGACGATATCGACGACTACCAAGTGCGGCAGAAAGTGAAGAGGATGAAGGCTCTTCTGACGGCTCAGACTATCAGAAGCTGTTATGAGGCGCTCATCATAAAACGCGGACGGTTTGATGACGCGGTCGACTGGTTAGTGGCAAAGTCAGAAGCTCAACAGAGTCCGCAGAGCAGGCATATCGATTTGACGGGGTCTGAAGACGAGCTGATGCCGACGCCTGTTGCCCCAAAGTATCAGCAACCAATGAGAGCTCCTATCAAGACCATTCAAGAGAAATGGAGCTCGACCCAGGTCCCAAAGAAACCACTTCCTCAGAAACCCAGCTATGCTGCTGAACCAGTTAAGAAAGGAGGCAGGCTAGTTCGGGGTCGAAAGAAAGCATCTTCTCCTACCGCTGAGGAGCCACAACCGCCACAACGGAAAACCACGCACCAAATCGAGTCATCTGACTCTGACGAGGCGGACTCAGGACACCCATCTGGAAACGAGGACGTAAGCCTCGGTGGCCGGATTCTTGCATTTTTCAATACCTGCTCGCCGGCCGATCTTGTTGATATAACCGGCAGGAGTGTGGAAGTTGCGTCCTATCTTCTCTCGAAGAGGCCATTCAGATCACTTCAAGCGGTCCGAAACATCCCAGCACCGGATGTTAAGGAGAGCAAATCCAAGAGAAAAGCTCCTATCGGCGACGCAATCGTAGACAAATGCGAGGAGATGATTGTCAGCTATGAGGCAGTAGACTTCCTGGTCAAGAAATGCGAGGCAATCGGGAAGCCGATTGCCCAACAAATGAAGCAATGGGGTGTGAACGTTTATGGTCAGAAAGATGGAGAGCTCGATCTCGTGTCTTTGGGAGATTCGCAACATGACTCGGGAATTGGTACGCCCACCAGCGAGCATGACGGAAAGGGAGATCCTACAAAGCTTGGTCTAATTCCTCAGCCAGCTACCATGGGAAATCATGTCCAATTGAAGGGCTATCAGATCGTCGGAGTCAATTGGCTTGCTTTGCTCTATAAGCAGGGCGTCAGCGCCATTCTAGCCGACGATATGGGCTTGGGCAAGACATGCCAAGTCATCGCATTTCTGGCCCACCTGTTGGAAACAGGCGAATCTGGACCACATCTCGTAGTGGTTCCTGCGTCAACACTAGAGAATTGGCTTACCGAGTTTCGAAAGTTCTGTCCCGCGCTTGTTGTGGAACCTTACTACGGTTCACAGGCCGAGAGAGCTGAACTCCGCTTCAAAATCGATAGTTATGATCGAGGCGACATCAACGTCATCATAACGACTTATGCCACCGCCAAAGGCAAAGAGGATTTCCCTTGGCTGAAAAATCTTGACTTCTGCTACACAATCTTCGACGAAGGACATGCTCTCAAGAATGCAGATTCTCAAGTCTACGAAAAGCTGATTCGTATCAGATCTCGCTTCCGTCTTCTACTGACAGGAACGCCGTTGCAGAACAATCTCCAGGAACTCATTTCCCTGCTGGCGTTCCTCATGCCAAACATCTTCAAGAGCAAGAAGGATGATCTGCAAGCGATCTTTACCCACAAAGTCAAAGCTCTCGATTCTAATCATGAAGCTCTCCTCTCAGCCCAAAGAATTGCACGTGCTCGATCTATGCTGACCCCATTTATCCTGCGGCGAAAGAAGCACCAAGTGTTGAAGCACCTGCCGGCGAAGACCCGTCGCGTCGAATTCTGCGAGATGACCGACGAACAGGTAGAGATTTACCAAGAACAGCAACAACGAGCGCGAGATGTCATGATACGAAGAGCAGCAGGAGAGCAAATGGGCAATGAATCTGCAAACATCTTGATAGAACTGCGCAAAGCTGCCATTCATCCCCTGCTGTTTCACCGACTTTACACCGACGACCAACTTCGCGCCTTGTCTAAAGCGTGCACAAAAGAAAATCAATGGAAGGAATCAAACCCAGATCTCATCTTCACCGAGCTCCTTGCATATTCGGATATGGAGGTCCATCAGCTTTGCATGGGAAAGCCATCCTTGCGAAAATTCTTGCTGAGGAACGAT
>Ga0335072_10000229_pt1 | contig 122415 bp, 101 predicted proteins | sample Lox_Sample_21_FD_206725 | JGI IMG/M metagenome (GOLD analysis project Ga0335072, IMG submission 206725) | Soil microbial communities from Loxahatchee National Wildlife Refuge, Florida, United States - Lox_Sample_2.1 | ecosystem: Environmental > Terrestrial > Soil > Wetlands | place: USA...
ACGCTTCTCAACTCCCCTTTGTCTGTCAGACCTTCTCTTCGGCCGTCGCCATTCTGATGCTACATCACCTCAAATCACAGCAACTCCAGGACCAAATGTTCGCCGAAGTCTTTCGCGTCCTTCGCCCTGGCGGCCTGTTCCTTGCCTTCGACATCACCCACCTTTGGCTGCATCCGATCCTTCACGCCCGCAGCACCTACGCGCCCGTGCCCCCCGCCACGGTAGTCCCGCGCCTCAACTCCGCCGGCTTTTCCAACGCAACCCTGCACGTCCGCCCCGGCGGCTTCCGCGTCATCGCCACCCGCCCACTGTCAGCTGTCGACTAACGACTGGCGGCTGCTCTCCCCTACCGTCCACTCAACGCCGCGCCCAACTCACTCCGCGTCTGAATCACCCGCAAAATCGCGTCGCGCGTCACCATGCCAATAATGTGCGCCGAGCCATCCTCCGTATGCCGCACCACCGGCATCTGGTTCACGTCTGCCCCCATTAACCGTTCCAGCAACCGTGGCAACGGCTCTTCCGGCGCGGCCCATAAAATATTTTCCCGCGGCACCATCACCGCCTGCACCGAGTTCAGCCCCCACTCGTCTCGCGGCACCTGATTTAGCGCCGCCACATTCATCAATCCCACCAGCCGGTCGTCCATGGTCACAATATGAATGCGCCGTCCGGTGCGCAGCACTTCGCCGCTATATTCATCCAAGCTCATGTTTCCCGGAATCGTCGGCACTTCGTGGCTCATCACGTCCGCCGCACACAATCCCGTCAGCGTCTCTCGAATCGTCAACTGGCTCACGCTGGCTTGGGCCGCGGTCAACAAAAACCATCCAATGAATGCCAGCCAAATGGCGTTCCAGCGCCCGATGTACTCTACAAGCGGTCCGCCTTTGCTTCCTGCCAAGGCGGCGTAAATCCCAAATCCAATCATCACGTACGCGATCAATTTTCCGCTGGCCGCCGCCACCCGCGTGGCCTTTCCAAAGTCCTTCGTTGCTCCCCAAACCATCGCCCGGAAAATTCGTCCGCCATCCAGCGGAAATCCCGGCAACAAGTTAAACAACGCCAGCGCCAAATTTGCCGACCACAGCGGATCGCCCACCGCCTTCACCGTGGTGTTCTCCTGAAACACCATCGTCACTCCAAAAAACACCGCCGACAGAAACGCGCTCGCAATCGGCCCCGCAATCGCAATATTGAATTCCTGGATCGCTTTCGTCGGTTCTCGCCCGATCCGCGCCAGCCCTCCGAACAAAAACAGCGTGATCGAAACGACTTTGATCTTGTAAAACTGCGCCACCACGCTGTGCGCCAGCTCGTGAAACACCACCGACGAGAAAAACAGCAAGCTCGTCAACACTCCCAAGCTCACGGCCAGTCCCCACTGCTCTGTTTGGCTCCCGCGCGAAAATTGCGTCTGGAAACTCGAGGCCAGCGACACGGTCACTAACGCGAAAATCAGGATCCAGCTGAAATCCAGATAGATTGGAATTCCCAGGATTCGCCCAATGCGAATCCCTTGTGTTTGCGACATGAAGGCCAGCCTCACACTCCCGACAGTTAGCTATTTAGACTACCTCCGCAACCCCACATCCGCAAAATCCCCGCTACCCTCAGCCCTGCGCCTGTTGCCCACACCCCTTCCTCCTTCGCTATACTCCAAACTATGTCGCTCCCCAAACAATTCCTTCTCCATCAACTGGCCTATTCCGCTTGGGCTAATCAGCTTCTTCTGACCACTTGCGCCTCGCTCACCCTAGACGAACTGAATTGTGACCTCGGCTCCTCCCACGCCACCGTTCTTGGCACTCTCCGCCACATCTATTACGCCGAGCGCGTCTGGCTGAAACGTCTGCGCGCCAACGCCATGCCCCCTCTGGTCGAAATTGGCGACCAGCGCCTCTTCTGCGATGCACCTCCAGAACCCGATCTACCTGGCCTCCAGCAAAATTGGCCCGCCGTTTACGACGGCCTGCAACAATATCTACAAGCCCTACCCGAAGCCGATCTCACCAACGAACTTCGCGGCACCGACTGCACCATCCCCATCTGGAAGCTGATCCTTCACACTGTGAACCACTCCACCCTCCACCGCGGCCAAGTCCTCTCCATGCTCCGCCAACTCGGAAAACAGCCTCCCAATCTCGACATCTTCTCCTTCCATCTAGCCCCTGCCTAGCCGAGCTCCCGACTGGTTATCCCCAAGCGTGCCGAGTCCATGTAGGGCCCGCCTTCTGAGGCGGGCCGTTGGTTTTCCCGCGCGTCTTGTCTCCCAACCCGGAGTGCGGGAGCCCAGCTCCCGCCGGTCCTCAATCTCCTCCGCACCAACACACGCTCAGCGGCAGCCCGGCTGCCGCCACCTCGGACTCCACAGCTCTCATGTCTTTGTCTTCCCTCTGCGTTCCGCCAAACACGCCGTGTCTGCCAGCCCACGAACAGCCTGAACCAATTCACAGTAAGTCCTTAATTATCAATGCACTAGAATTGGTCCCCAGTGTGCCATTCCTCTCTGTGCAAGCTCGACACGGAGACCACCCATGAACCGGCCAGCCAACCCAGCCCCCCTCAATCGCAAGCCTCAGTTCATTTCCGCGGTTCTGCTGTTCGCTGCTTTCACTCTCTGCGCCAATGCCGTCGCCGCGCAAACCCCGGCCACCTCCGCCACCAAATCAGCTGCTCGTCCCGCGCGCCGCATCGTGGTCAGCTTTCCCGACCACAAGCTCGCGCTCCTGGAAGGCGATCGCGTCATCAAGAGGTACGACGTCGCCGTCGGCGCGTCCGTCAGCCCCAGCCCCACTGGCGAATTCCAGATCGCACAGCGCCTGGCAAATCCCACCTACTACCGCCCCGGTGTCGTCATCGGCCCTGGCGCCAACAATCCTCTCGGTCCGCGTTGGATTGGTCTCAACATCAAGGGTTTCGGCATTCACGGCACCAATCGCCCTGACTCCGTCGGCAAGAACGCTTCCCACGGCTGCATCCGCCTCCGCAATCACGATATCGAGGACCTCTTCGCCCGCGTGCAAGTTGGCGATCACGTCTCTCTGATCGCCGAGCGCACCGACGAAACCGCGCGACTCTTCGGCCCAGTGCCTCTGCCCCAAGCCGAAGCCCAGGAAACCCTGCAAGCCAGCAACGGCTCCCCGGCGACGCATGAAGCACAAACCGAACAACACGGAGATCGCTAGAAAAATTCCCCAGTCCGACCAAGGAGAACACACATGGAAACGTTCCTCGGATTTGCCGCTATCGCCTTAACCACGATCGTCGCGCTCTTTACTGCCCTCGCTCTGCAAGCGCTCCTGCTCCATGGCGTCTGCGCCCTGATGCAACCCGCCACCGCATCGCGCCGCATTTCCGCTCCGGCCATCGAACGCGGCACGCAATTAGTCGCCCGCGCTTACGCCAAGCGCAGCGATGCCCATGTGGTGGCCGGACTTTAGACCGGCCAGCGAGTCGGCGAGCGCTCGTCAGGGCACGGCTTCAGTTCACCTTGAGTCTCGGACGAAGGGCCGTGCCGCTCTGGTCGAGCGAACCGGAAAGGCTTTAGCCGCTGAGGGTTTCTGCTCGTAGCTCTCAACGGCTTGCAAGACCTCTCAAGGAGAGAAAGGAAAACCTCATGCTCGCACTAAAGCTGTTACTCATGATCGCCGGCATCGGGTTCTTCGTCACCGCTGCTGCCGTCGTCGCTTACGATGTCTATCTCGCCACGCGTTTACGCTGGCTTTTATCTCCATCCTCGGGGGAGGGAACTGCGGCCATCCAGCCGCGCCCTTTTGGCCCCGTGCGGTGGAGTCTCGCCCGCAACTTGATCCTCGCGGGTATCCTCCCCATCCTGCTTTCTCTCAGCATCAACGTGGTCCCCGACGGCTTCGCCGGCATTCGCGTCAGCCAGCTTTCCGGCGTCCGCCCCGGTACGTTATATCCCGGTGTTCATCTGCAGACCCCGCTGATCGACCACATCGTTCTCTACGACACGCGTGAGCAGGTTTACTCCACCGCTGCCAGTCCGAATGCGAAAAACACCAACGACGTCCTCACCGTCCAAGCCCGCGAAGGTTTGAACCTCGGCCTCGCTGTCACGGTGCGCTATCGTCTCGATCCCGCGCGCCTCACCACCATTCACCAGAACCTGCCCCAGCCCGTCAGCGAACAAGTCGTAGCGCCCGTCGTTTCCTCCATCTATCGCCAACTCGCTCCCAATTACGTCACACGGGAAATTTTCGCCATCAAGCGCGAAGAACTGCGCACCCAGGCCGCGGACGCCATCAAAGCGCGCCTCGGCTCCGACGGCATCCTCGTTCGCGAAGTCCTTCTCCGCGACATCCAGCTTCCGCCCGATTACGCCAAGGGCCTCGAAGGCCTGCTGCTGAAAGAACAAGAGAACGAACGCCTGGGCACCGAAGAAGAAATTAAGGGCAAGGAAGTAAAAATCGCCGAACTCGAAGCCGACGCTCAAAAAGCTCGCGAAATAAAACAAGCCGAAGCCCAGGCCCAGGTCCGTGTCCTTCAAGCCAAAGCCGAATCCGACGCCATGCAGTACACCCTGCCCTTGAAGCAAAAGCAGATCGAACAAACCAAGCTCGAAGCCGAGGCCCGCAAGGAAGCCACGCTGCAAAACGCCGAAGCCGCCGCGCAAGCCAAGATCATCGACAGCAAAGCCGAAATCGAGCGCCAGAAAAATCTTGCCGACGCCGAAGCCAATCGCATTCGCGTGACCGCGGAAGCCGATGCCAACCGCATCCGGGTCACCGCCGCCGCGGATTCCGAGCGCATGAAGTTTGAAGCCGCGGTCCTCAAGCAGAATCCGATGCTCATCCAAAAAATCATCGCCGAGCGTCTCTCCGACAAGCTTCAGATCATGATGGTGCCGATGGACGGCCGCAACTTCTTTGCCGCCGACGTGCTCCGCTCCGCCTTCCAGAACAACAACGCCAGCGCTGCTCCGGGCGCCGCCGACGAACCCGACGATCCTTCTCCGACACCATCCACCACCGCCCAACAACGCTCCACCAGGCGGCCGTAATGTTTTCGGGGAAGCGGCTAGTGCCGTTCCAGGAATTCGCACCGGAGGCGCAAATGACTCTCAACTCGATTCACCGCGACCATCCCGTGCAGAAAGCTGGCCAAGCACCTGCAGCGGCACTACCTCTTCAGCCGCTTCCCCGAATCCTCATCGCGCCAGTGGCACAGGCACTCCTGCCTGTGCGTCCGACCACGGCTGCACACGTTCCAGAAAAAACCAAAAACTTGTCATTCCGAGGGCCGTTTTTGCGCGAGGAACCTGCTTTTTCTTGGACTTTTCGCCAAAGCTGCTCCCAAGCTCCCAACTGGATTCGCCGTATCCGCCTCTGCCTAGGGGCGACGCAAGCTGCGCCCCATCTCGGCACCCAACGTGAATCTGCTCCAGCCCCCCACGTCACGGATGACGCGGTCCGCGTCGCTGGCGGAATCGCCTCAAGCCAAAAGAGAAGCACCGCCGCGCTTGCCTCTTTTCGCTTCGGCGATTTCCCCAACCAGCGCCGCGCTCCGCGCCATCCGTCCAGTGGCACAGGCACTCCTGCCTGTGCAGCCGGGAATTCTCTTCGCCGGGGCACGGCTTCAGCCGTGCCATCACAAACTCCCAGCTTGGGGGCTTCAGCCCCTGAGGAACTCCGCTGCAACTTGCATCATCAATTCACCAATCAGGAGGACACCATGCACGCCATCACCCCACGCCGTAGCTTCACCACCATCATTCCTGTAATCTTTCGCATCACCCTGAGCCTGCTTCTCTGGACCCTCGGCGCCTCCGCCATGGACCTCCGAATCGCGCCCGTCCAACCGAAAGACCACCGCATCGTGCTCACATTTCCTATCGATCGCTCCAAAGTCGAAGCCCTCCAGCGTTGGGTCAACGCCGGCCACGATTCCTGGTGCCGTGATCCGCAAGCCGTCGCCGCGGCTACGCTTCGCCGCGTTTCTCCGGACTTGGCGGAATTCGAACCCACCGCGCTCTCCCTCGAACTCGAATCCACCCAGAAAACCAAAGCTGTTTACACGTTTCATTCTCTCGACGGCACATCCACCTATCGCGTCACTCTCCGCCGTTTCCGCTTCTTGCTATCCACTTCCGGATCCTTGCGTCAAACCATTTGGACACCGGAGAGCGTCGAGATCCTCACGCGAGATTCTCGCGAATAACCATTTCTCGGATTCCACTAAATAAGCAAACAAAGCAAGAACTCTCTCCTAACCAACCGGGCGGCCCTGACCAAGCCGCCCGGAACTTTGTGGCACAGGCACTCTTGCCTGTGCTGGCAAAAACCCAAAAGCATCCTCGCATCGAAGCCGCCGGGCGCTTCCTTCCCCCCAGTGTTACTATGAACAAGGTTCACCACGTCGCTCGAAAATATTTTTGTCATTCCGAACGGAGCCTTCGTAGTGAGGAATCTCTCTTCTCTTTTCTTGTTTATCGGTATCTTTCTGCTATCTCCCTTCGGCGTTGTCGCCCGCTCTCTGACCCTTCCACCCTCAACCGACAATCCCCCCACCTGCGCCGAACTCACTGCCGAAAAATCCAAAGCCTACGGCTTCCATCTCGCTCAGCTCGACGAAGCCCAACTCGACGCCAAGGCCAAACAGATCGACGCCTTCTGGAAACAAGTTCAGGCCGCGGGTCCCGAAGGCGTTTCTTGCATCCGCACGCTCCTCTCCGCAGAAAAGAACGATCACATCTTCCAGTTCGATGCCGCCAGCATGCTTTTCCCCGTCGATCCTTCTCCGGAAGCCCGCAATCTCATTCGCGACGCGCTGATGCAAGCCGATTTTCAGGAGTCCGATCCCGCCACTTACCTCACCATCGCTCTGGCCCTCGGCCAATCCGGCGTCGACATTCGCCCCCTTGCCGCCAAGCTCCTTCTTTATCCCAATGCCGTCATCCACATCACCGAGCATTCCCTCGATCTCGATTCCGACACCGCCGCCCTTTTTCTTTACGGCTCCATCGACCCCGTCCAAGCCAGCAACGCCCTCATCGCCTTGCTCGACGACGAAAGGCCTTTCGTTCGCGCCGCCGCTGCGCATCTTCTCGCTGAGCAAATGACCGACGAAAGTTTTCGCGCGCTCAGTCACTGGGACGGTCTTGCCAAAATCGAAGAAGATTTTCGCCGCAACGACATTCAAGCCATCCTGAAATATCAGCCGCTAAATCCCTCCGATTACGCCCATCCCAAATTCACGCGCCAACAGATTTTGCAGACTATTTCCGGCCTGCCTCACACGCAAAAGGAATTCGACCAGGTCATGGCCACCAGAGGGGCCGCCTTCGACAAGGAAATGCGCGACAAAAAAGCCACCCAACAGCAGCTCGCCCAGGCCGTCGCCGATGGTCTCCCGATCTACGGCATTTCCGACCACACCGCCTTCCAGACCAGCGCCATCGCCACCCTCAAGCCCGAAGATTTCCCCACCGTCCGCGAAGCACGCCGCCAATCGCTCTACAACGTCTCCGACGAAGCCCTCAGTGAATACCTCGCCTATACCCAAATCATGATCGGCATGCTCAGCCACCTCGACCTTTACAAGCAGTACCGCCAACACTAATTCTTCTCCCATAGCACCAGTGGCACAGGCACTCCTGCCTGTGCTCTTGGGCCGCGCGTGCCCCCCTCACCGCCTCATCCGTCCACCGCGTGTTATCATCACCAAAGAACGCCGTGAACCCTTTTCCTATCCGCCTTCTCGGTCGTGCTCTTCGTCTCTTTTGCCTCGCACTCTTCTTCCTCATCCCCGCCCTCTCCGCTACCGCCGACACTACTTCCCTCGACGACGCCGTCCGTCAACTTGCCGAACGCGTCGCCTCCATCCCCAATCTTCATGCGCCGCTCCACATCCTGTTTCTTCAGGACTCCAGCTTTTCCCCAGACGCCGCGAAGCAGTGGCAAGCCACCTTCCGCAACGAAATGGCCGCGCGCAATCTCACCTTAACCGACGATCCCAACGCCCCGCTTCTCCGTGTCGGCATTTCCGAAACTCCCACGCAGCTGGTTCTTTCCGCCAGCGCCCGCGTCGCCGATAAAGACGAAGTTCGCTTCCTCGCTTTCCCCCGCGCTTCCTTCCGCGCCGCCGGCCTTCCCGTCGTGCCCATTCGCGTCGAACGCCAACTGGTCTATGCAACCTCCGATCGCATTCTCGACGCCTCTTCTTTGTGGAATGGCGCCGAAACCGGCATGGCGCTCCTCCTGGTTCGCGGCGCCGAATTCTCCATCGTGCGCCTGGATTCTTCCGGCCAACTCGCCCAAGCCATTCCTCTTTCTTCCGCCAACCATCCGCCTTCCCGCGATCCTCGCGGTGAACTCAGCCTCCGCCCCGGCGGCGGTTCCGTGCTCCTCTCTGACAAGACTTGTGATTTCGCCTGGTTACCCACCGCTTCGCTTGGCTGCCACCCAACAAAATCCGTCTGGCGCACTCCCACCGTGCTCACCCCTGCTTGCGATGCCGGCGGCTGGAAGCTCCTCGCCGATGGCACAGACTGGTCTACCGCCGACGTCCTGCAAGTCGTCCCCGATGCCGCTCTCCGGGAAGGCAGCGCTGCGCTGCTCAGCGATTTTCCGGGCCCGATCTTGAGTGTCGCCGGCGACCAGAATCCTGCCAGCGCTTTCGTCGTCGCCAAAAATCTCCAAACAGGGAACTATGAGGTTTACAAAATCACTCTCGCCTGCGGCAACTGACTCCGCCAGTGGCACAGGCACTCTTGCCTGTGCAGCTAGAAATCTCCGCTGGATTTCCACTTCTCGCACCCTCTTATCGTTCACCCTTCTTCTTTTCCTCCCCACAGCTTTATTCGCCACTAAGCATCCCCAATACGGCGGCACCCTCCGCATCGAACTCCAACTCACCAAAGTCTCCCTCGATCCTCGCGAATGGAAGCCAGGCAGCGTCTCCGCCGGCGAAAATGCCAAGCTCGCCGCCCTACTCTACGACCGCCTGCTCACTCTCGACGACTACGGCCGCTTCCAACCTGCGCTCGCTACCGACTGGTCTCACGATCCCGCCTTCAAAACCTGGCAATTCAAAATCCGTCCCGGCGTCAGATTCTCCGACGGCTCCCCGCTCACCGCAAAAGAGGTTGCCTTGGCTCTGCAAGCCCTTCTCCCGGCCGGGTCACAAGTCGCCGCCTCCGAAAATTCCATCACCATCCGTTCCAGTCATCCCGTTCCCGACCTTCTCGAGCAACTCGCTTCCGGCCGCTACTTCATCTTCCGCGGGCTAGCCGACGGCACCCTCGTCGGCACCGGCCCTTTCCAACTCGACGACGCTACCGAAAAGTCCGTCTCGGAATTAACGCCCTCCATCGTCCATCCCGTTCACATCAAATTCCGTGCCAACGAAGACGCCTGGTCCGGCCGTCCGTTTCTCGATGCCATCGACGTGACCCTCGGCTATCCTGCTCTTCGCCAGATTCTCGACCTGCAGGTCAGTCGCACCGATCTCGTCGATCTTCCTCTTGACCTCGTTCGCAAAGCCCGCCAGGACAATCTTCGTGTCTGGAGTTCGCCGCCCGTCACGCTCCTTGCCCTGCGCTTCGATTCGGCCCAGTCCAGCGCTGCCGACCCCCGTTTGCGGGAGGTTCTCGACCTCGTCCTCGACCGCGACACCATGGCCAACGTGTTGCTTCAAAGGCAAGCACTCCCTGCATCCGCTCTTTTGCCGCAGTGGCTATCGGGATATGCTTTTCTTTTCGGGAATCCCATGAATCTCGAGCGCGCCAAACAAATTCGTTCGTCTCTGCCCTCGACTGTCGCCGGCGGCGCCGATCCTCTTCGTCTTCGCGTCGATTCCACCGGCGACCTCATGAAGCTTCTTGGCGAACGCGTGGCCGTCAACGCCCGCCAGTCCAACATTTCCGTTCAACTCGTTTCCCACGGCGCACCGGCTTCGCCCGCTGCCAACTCCCCCGTTGCGGGACTCCACCTCTTCGCCTGGCATTACGATTCACTCTCTCCGCGCATGGCGCTCCTCGATCTGGCTCGCTATCTTCACGCCGATCTCAACCCCGAATCGCTTCCGGACACCCTGGAGCCCGACAAGCTTTACGCCGAAGAACGCCGCCTCCTCGAAGAGCGCGAGGTCCTGCCCCTGCTGCTTCTGCCCGATTACGTCGCTATTGCTCCCTCCGTCCGCAATTGGTCCGTGGCGCCTTCCGGCGAGTGGCGTCTCGCGGACGTCTGGCTCGAGCCTTTGCCGCCAGCCACATCGAGTTCCTCATCATTACAGGATCAGAACGTCGTGCCAGGAGTGCACCCATGAGCTTTCGCAACAAAATCTTCCTCATCTTCCTGGGTACCGTTCTCGCCTCCGTCTCTCTGGTTGCCTACGGCGTCACCTATTACACCCAGCGCGCTTTCGAACAGCAGGAAGCCCAGCACACCGAAGCGCTCGTTGCCCAGTTCAGAAAGGAATTCGCTCAGCGTGGCGAAATGGTGGTGCAGCAGGTCGAGAACATTACCAACTCCGAAGCCACTGTGCGTATGGCCATTGACCTGGCCCGCCCTAATACCGATACCTCGATCTTTCTCCACGATGCCAATGGCGCCGCGCAGACCTACAACTTGGATTTCGTCGAGTTTGTGAATTCCGACGGCACGCTGATTTCTTCGGCGCAATATCCCGCGCGCGTCGGCTACAAAAATGACTGGGTCACCGGCAAAAACTGGGATGGCGCTCCCGCCTTCCTCAAACGCGAAGAACTTCCCGACGGCGTCGCCCTTTCCCTCACCGCGGTCCGCTCCTACTCTGTCGGCGACAAAACCATCTACATCATCGGTGGCCGCCGTCTCGACCAGAATTTCCTCGCCTCTCTCGTTCTGCCTGCCGGTATGCGCGCCTTGCTCTACCGCAATCTCGAAAACTCCTTTGTGCCCACCGCGCTTACCGATACTTCCGGCCCCATCGCCCAACCCGAACCCTTCCAGTCCCTCATCGAACAGGCGCAGAAGCAGCCGCAGCAGGGCATGTTCGTCAAAACCATTCAATGGACCAGCGATCCCGCCAGCGCCGAAATGTTTCACGCCATTCCGCTCACCGGCCGCAATGGCGAACTGCTCGGCGTTCTGCTCTTCGGCAGTTCTGGCAAGGAATTGGTCATCCTCACCCGCCAGATTTTCAAAACCGCGGCGCTCGTCGCCCTCGCCGCTATCTTTATCAGCCTCCTTCTCTCCTGGTGGATTTCCAAGCGCATCACTCGCCCGGTCGAAGAACTCGCCAATGCCGCTCGCGATGTGGCCGCCGGCCGTTGGGACGCCCACATCGACGCCCAAGGTAACGACGAAGTCGGTCAACTGGCCGGAGCCTTCAACCACATGACCCGCACGCTCGCCACCCAAAAGGAAAAGCTAGTTCAGACCGAACGCGTCGCTGCTTGGCGCGAACTCGCCCGCCGCCTTGCTCACGAGCTGCGCAACCCGCTTTTCCCCATGCAAATCACTCTCGAAAATCTCCAGCGCGCTCGCCAGCTTGGCCCCACGCAGTTCCAGGAAGTTTTTACTGAGGGCACCGCCACTCTCAAAGCGGAACTCGCGAACCTCAACAGCATCGTCGGCCGCTTCTCCGATTTTTCCAAAATGCCCGCGCCTAACTTTTCCCGCGTCAACGTCAACGAAACTTTACGCAACGCCGTTCGGCTCTTCGAACCTCAATTCACCGCTGTCGGCAAGCCCTCCATCACCACCGAATACTTCCTCAACGAATCTCTTCCTGAAATTGACGCCGACCCAGATCTGCTCCACCGCGCTTTCCAGAACCTGGTGCTCAACGCGCTCGACGCCATGCCCGCCGGTGGCAATCTCACCCTGCGCACCACCGACCGCGGCGACAACCTCCGCATCGAAGTCTCCGACACCGGCAAGGGCCTCACTCCCGAAGAATGCTCGCGCCTGTTCACGCCCTACTACACCACAAAACAACAAGGCACCGGCCTCGGCTTGGCCATCGTGCAATCCGTCGTGAGCGACCATCACGGCACCATCTCCGTTTCCAGCGAAGAGGGCCACGGCGCCACCTTTCGCATCGATCTGCCCAAGCGCCAACAAAACGCCAACGTCAGACCCAAGCCCGAAACCGCCGACCCCGCCAAGGAATCCCAACCCACCGCCCCCGCGGTTTAAACTCCCGTGCCGCGCAAAGCCCATCTCCTGCTCATCGACGACGACCCCAACACCCTCGCCTCTCTCTCCCGCGCCTTTCGTCTCGCTGGTCACGAAGCCACCGTCTGCGACAACGCCAACCGCGCCATCGAAATCCTGCAATCCCAACATTTCGACCTGATCCTGTCCGACGTGGTCATGCCCGGCAAAACCGGCATGCAACTCCTCGAAGAACTGAAAAACTCCGGCCTGCAAACGCCCATCGTGCTCGTCTCCGGCCAAGCCAATATCGAAATGGCCGTCAAAGCCACCCGCCTTGGCGCTCTCGATTTCCTCGAAAAGCCTCTGACCACGGACAAACTTCTACTAACCGTAGATAACGCATTAAAACTTTCCCGCCTCGAAGACGAAAACCGCGAACTCCGCCATCGTCTTGGCAAACACGAACTCGTTGGCTCCGGCCCCGCCATGACCAAGCTGCTCGCGCAAATCGATCGCGTCGCCGCCAGCGAAACCCGCATTTGTATCCTCGGCGAAACCGGCACCGGCAAGGAACTCGTCGCCCGCGCCATCCACGAAAAATCTCCCCGTCACGAAAACGACTTCATCACCCTCAATTGCGCTGCCGTTCCCGCCGAACTCATCGAATCCGAACTCTTCGGCCACGAAAAAGGCGCGTTCACCGGCGCCGCCACTCGCCACACTGGCAAATTCGAACAAGCCGAAGGCGGCACGCTCTTCCTCGACGAAATTGGCGACATGCCCCTCGCCATGCAAGCCAAACTTCTGCGCGTGCTTGAAGAAGGCGAAGTCGAACGCGTCGGCGGCGACAAGCCCATTAAGGTCAATGTGCGCGTCATCGTCGCCACCCATCGCAATCTTGAAGAACTCGTCAAGAAAAACGAGTTTCGCGCCGACCTGTTCCATCGCGTCTTCGTCTTTCCTCTGCTGCTTCCACCTCTCCGTGATCGCAAGGAGGATTTCCCCTCGCTCGTTGCGCATTTCGCTCAGCAAGTCGCCAAGCAAAATGGCTGGAAACCCAAAACCTTTTCCGACGATGCCATCGCCGAGTTGCGCCGCTATTCTTGGCCCGGCAATGTCCGCGAACTGCGCAACATCGTCGAGCGCCTTGTTCTTCTCTCCATCGAAGACACCGTCACCGACGACGATGTCCGCCAGGCTCTTCCCACCGTCGAGCTTTCTGTCACCTCGCCCTCGCCGGATACCCCAGGGCAGGGAACTCTCGAGCAGCGCACCGAAGCCTTCGAACGTGAAGTCTTGCTCAACGAAATCCGCCGCCACAATTTTCATATGACCAACGTCGCCCGCGCCCTCGGCCTCGAGCGCTCCCACCTCTACAAAAAGTGCCAGCAACTCGGCATCGACCTCCACTCCCTACGCAACCCCGAATAGCGCCAGTCTCGGCCAGCCTTGTAGCAGCGGCACGCGTCGCAGTTGTTCTTCGTAGGGGCGCAGCACGCTGCGCCCCAATCTAGGCAAGCTCACCGCCACCGCAATCACCCGCACCACGTAACGAAACATGTAGCCGCGCTGCCCAGCTTGCACCCCCGAGATTCCTTCGTTTCAAGCGAAGTCTACGACGCGCGAAACCTCTCTTGGTGCTTCAGCCTTCCGGCGTTTCTTAAGAACATTTTTCCCACGGTGCTCTCCGGTCCACACACCCTAGCCCACTGTCATCCTGAGAGCAGCGAAGGATCTCAACCGACCCGTCTCCAAATAGCGATCCTGCTGCCGCCCACATCATGATGTAAGTCGTTCTGTTTCATATTCTTGCATCTTCACAGAATTTTCATTTGACAAATCACAAATTGCAATATAGAGTTTGCATATCGCAATATCAGAAAGGCCTCTCCCATGACTCTCGGCGACAAACTTCGCTCCCTCCGCTCCATCGAGGGCTCGCTTCGGGGACTCGGCCGCCCCCTCACGCAATCCGAGGTGGTCTCTGCCATGAAAAAGGAATTGGGCCGTGGCCTCAGCCAGGCTTATCTCTCGCAGATCGAAAGCGGCGCGCGTCCGCACATGACCAATACTTCGCGCGAACTCCTCGCGCGGTTCTTCCGTGTTTATCCGGGATTCCTGGTCGATGATCCTCCGGGCTATTCCCGCGAACTGCAATCCGAATTGCGCACCACCGACCCCACCATCGACGCGTGGCTCTATGCCGGCGCCGATCAATTCACCGGTGATTCCGAGCTGTCTCGCGCCCTTTGCCACATTGCTCAAGTCAGCGACTCCCGCGGCGCGATCCTGCTCCTTGCCGAAATTCTTCGCACCCCTGGCCTTGCCGAGCGGCTTAGCGAAGTCCTGCAACCCAGGCCGCGCGTGGGTTCGGGTCATCCCCCACCGGCCTCTCACAACTAATCACAGTTTTCATCCCCGGCAGTGTGGTAAGCCTCAAAGTCCGCCGCAGCCCGGCGAAGGCGGAGGTGCCTATGTCCTGGTCTGATGTGTATCTCTTCTGCTTTCTGGTGGGTACTGCGCTCAGCGTCCTGTCGTTTCTCGCCGGCGCCATCCATCTGCATCTGCCGTTCCACATGCACCTGCCATTTCACGCTGGCGGAGCGCACGCGCACGTCGGCGTGCCACACGCCCATGGAGCGGGCGGCGCGCGCGGGGGCCGCGCCGGGGGCTCGCAAATTTCCTGGTTCAATGCCTCCACGGTCCTCGCGTTTCTCGCGTGGTTCGGTGGCGTCGGCTACCTGCTGACGAAGTATTCGCACCTGGAAACCTTCTTCATCGTGGCCATCGCCGCTTTAGCAGGCATGTCCGCGGGTTGGCTCGTGCTCCGCTTTCTCCTCAAGCTGGTTGGCCCCACTGACGAGCCTTTGCGCGAGGAAGACCGCCGCATCGTCGGCGCTCTCGGCACCGTCAGCATGAGTATCCGAGAAAACGGCACCGGCGAAATCATTTTTCCTCTCGGCGGCGGCCGCCGCTGCTCTGGCGCTCGCGCCGAAGATGGAAAACCCATCGAAAAGGGCGCCGAAATCGTTATCGAGCGCTATGAGAAGGGCATCGCCTACGTAAGACGTTGGGAAGAGTTCGTCAAATCATGAGTTTCTGAACCGGAAAAACAGGGTCGAGCAAGCAGCGGTTCGAAAAGGGGAGGTCAGTATGTTCGGGTTGCCTATGAATGTGGTGATCATCGCGGGACTCACCGTCCTCGTGGTCCTTATGTTGATGACCGTAATTGCCAAAATGTATCGCAAAGCAGGACCGCACGAAGCGCTCATTGTTTACGGCCTCGGCGGCACCAATGTCTACACCGGAAGGGGCACGGTGATTTTCCCCATGGTGCAGACCTGTAAGGATCTCTCGCTGGAACTGATGTCCTTCGACGTCGCTCCGCAGCAGAATCTTTACACCAAGCAAGGCGTCGCGGTCACCGTGGAAGCCGTGGCGCAAATCAAGGTGAAGAATGACAAGGAGTCCATTCTCACTTCCGCCGAGCAATTCTTGACCAAAACGCCCGCCGATCGCGATGGCCTCATCCGCCTGGTCATGGAAGGCCATCTCCGCGGCATCATCGGCCAGCTCACCGTCGAGCAAATCGTCAAAGAGCCGGAAATGGTCGGCGACCGCATGCGCTCCACCTGCGCCGATGACATGAGCAAGATGGGCCTCGAAGTCGTGAGCTTCACCTTGAAGGAAGTGCGCGACAAAAACGAGTACATCACCAACATGGGCCGTCCAGACATCGCCCGCATCAAGCGCGACGCCGAAGTCGCCGCCGCTGAAGCCGACCGCGACATCGCCATCAAGCGTGCCGAAGCCACTCGCGCCTCCGCCATCGCTAAAGCCCAAGCCGACCAGGAACGCGTCGCTGCCGAAACCGCTTCCATGGCCAAACAAGCCGAAGCCCAGCGCGACCTCGATATCAAGAAGGCCAACTATCTCGAAACCAGCAAAAAGGCTCAGGCGCAGGCCGATAAAGCCTACGAAATCGAAACCAATCGCCAGCAACAGGCGGTCACCCTCGAACTGGTCCGCGTTCAGCAAGTCGAACGCGAGGCGCAGGTCAAGGTCCAGGAAGCCGAAATCGCGCGCCGTCAGAATGAGCTCATTGCCACCGTGCTCAAGCAAGCCGAAATCGAGCGCCAGCGCATCGAAACCCTCGCCAACGCCGAACGTCAGCGCCTCATGTCCGAAGCCGAAGGTCGCGCCGCTTCCATTCGCGCCCAGGGTGAAGCCGAAGCCGAAATCATCTTCAAGAAGGGCGAAGCCGAAGCCAAGGCCATGAACGTGAAAGCCGAAGCCTATCAGGAGTACAACCAGGCCGCTGTCGTGGACAAGCTCATCACCGGTCTTCCGGATGTAGTTCGCGCGCTCAGCGAGCCGCTCAGCAAAGTCGACAAAGTCACCATCGTCTCCACCGGCAACGGAGATGCCGCCGGCAGCTACAAACTCACCGGCGACATAACCAAAATTGCGGCCCAGGTGCCTGCCTTGTTCGAAGCGCTCTCCGGCATGCAAATGTCGGAACTCCTCGGCAAGGTTCGCCTAATCGGCGACAAAGCCCCCAAGCCGCTAGAGCCGCCGGCCAAGTCCTAAGCCGCATTCCGCCGGAGCGGGCCAATCCCCGCTCCGGGCCACAGTGGCACAGGCACTCCTGCCTGTGCTCTTGGGGTTCCGGCGCGTGGGAGGCAACAGCGTGAAACACAACTGTGGTTTCGTCAGGGTACGACTTCAGTCGTGCCGCCAACAACGAAGCAGCGATAGCGGCTTCAGCCGCTGAGGGATTCTAAGTGGCAAGCAATCCTCAAGTAATGAAATACGCCATACATCACGGAGGGGGAACGTCATCATGGCTATCACGTTGCAACAGAAACGAGCGCTCTTCTGGGGACTGGGCATCCTCACCGGATTCGCTCTCGCTAACCTGGCCTGGGCCCAAATCGCCCACGCCATCACCCAATGCTTTTCGCCGTTCTAATTTTATGCCGCGCCTAAACCAATACCGCGATTCCCAGCAAGCCTCCGCCTGCGACACTGTCATCCTGAGGAGCGTCTTGTGCGACGAAGGTTTACCCCGAGCAATGCGGGGATCTCAACAGATATGTCGTCTCCACTCCAACCCACAACAACCGCTTTTCCCAGTTTCACTCGAATTTCGAAAGGAGCATCACCATGGGACTCTTAGAACGTGTCAGCACCTTAATTCGCGCCAATCTCAACGACCTGATTGACCGCGCCGAGGATCCCGAAAAAATGATCAAGCAGGTCATCCTCGATATGGAAAATCAGTACCTCCAGGTCAAAACGCAAGTCGCTGTCTCTATCGCCGATCAGCACATCCTGGAAAAGAAACTTCACGAACAGGAAGACACCGGCAAGGACTGGTTGCGCAAAGCCGAAACCGCCGTCGACAAAAGCCAGGACGATCTCGCCCGCGCCGCTCTCGACCGCTATCAAACCGCCCAGCGTCTTGCGCAAAGTTTCCAGGAACAAGTCAACGACCAGAAAGCTCAGGTGGACACCTTGAAAAACGCACTTATCAAGCTCGAACAAAAACTCGACGAAGCCAAGTCCAAACGCGAAGTGCTCCTTGCTCGCCACCGCCGCAGCATCGCCCTCGACAAGGCCGCCAAGGCCCAGGTTGCTCTCGGCGATAATTCCCACAGCGCCTCTTTCGATCGCCTCAAAGAGCGCGTCACCCACACCGAAGCCACCGCCTCCGCCGAGGTAGAGCTAATCAACGAGGACGTAGCCGAGAAGCTGAACCGCCTCGACCGCGACGCCGAAGTCGAGCGCCTCCTCACCGAAATGAAAACGCGCCGCCTCCCTGAAAAGGTAGGCTAAGCAACCCGTAGCACCCTGTAGCACAGACTTCATTCTGTGCACCCACAATACTTGGCACCGGAGGTCGAGCGCCTTGGAGTGCGGCAGGCCACCTGCCGCCGGTGCAAAGTTTCTTCCGCATCTCGCAACGATCAGCGGGAGCCCCGCTCCCGCCTCCGACCACCGCTGTTCTACCAATTCCAACATCTCATCCAACCTAAACTCTCTCCAATTTCTCTCCCCGCCAGTGATATAACTTCCCACGCATCTCCCCCACTCCTCCCGCCCCGGGAGCGGACACTCTCATTTCCCGGAGACTCCATGGCCACCCATTCCCTTAACGCCGCCGACGAACTCCTCGACCTTTGGCCCACTCTTCGCCGTTCTCAACAAGTCGACCTGTTCGAAGCCCTCCCTCGCGACCTCATGGACAATTTCTTCCTCGCTCTCGACGCCCGCGCCCAAGCCCGCCTTCTTCTCGCGATTCCCGAAGGCGAGCGCCGCCTCTACATCCGCCTGCTCGCACCCGATGACGCCGCCGACCTCATCCAGGAATCCCCCAAATCTCAACGCGAATATCTTCTTAGCCTCCTCGACGAAAAAACCGTCCAGGAAGTCCGCGCCCTCCTGGCCTTCCGCGAAGACATTGCCGGCGGCCTCATGAATCCCCGCTTCGCTCGTCTCCGTCCCGGCGCCTCCATCGACGAAGCCATCAGCTACCTGCGCCAGCAACTCGCCCACGTCGAAACCATCTACTACGCTTATGTCCTCGACGAAAACCAAACTCTTCTCGGTGTCGTTGCTCTCAAAGATCTTGTCGCCGCCGATCCCGACAAAAAAGTTCGCGACGTGATGAACACCAAAATCTACACGGTCACTCCTATCACCGACCAGACGGAGATCGCCCATCTCCTCACCACCCACGGCATCAAGGCCATCCCGGTCGTCGACGACAACCGCCGCATGCAGGGCATCGTCACCGCCGACGATCTCATCGAGGTCCTCCGCGAAGAAGACACCGAAGACATGCAAAAGTTGGGCGGCATGGAAGCTCTCGACGGGCCCTACCTCGAAACCGGCTTCTTCGCCATGATCAAAAAACGCGCTGGCTGGCTCGTCATTCTTTTTCTCGGCGAAATGCTCACCGCCACCGCCATGGGTCACTTCGAACACGAAATCGAACGTGCCGTCGTCCTCTCCCTTTTCATTCCTCTGCTCATCAGCTCCGGCGGAAACTCCGGTTCCCAAGCCACTTCGCTCATCATTCGCGCCCTCGCCCTCAAAGAAGTTCGTCTCAAAGACTGGTGGCGGGTCATCAGTCGCGAAGTCTTCGCCGGCATTGCGCTCGGCGCCATCCTCGGCATCGTCGGCATGATCCGCATCCTCATCTGGCAGTCCATCTGGCACACCTACGGCGAACACTATCTACTCGTCGCCCTCACCATCGCCTGCAGCCTCCTTGGCGTCGTCACTTTCGGAACCCTCGCCGGCTCCATGCTCCCCTTCATCCTCCGCAAATGTGGCCTGGACCCCGCCAGTGCCTCCGCGCCGTTCGTCGCCACTCTCGTCGACGTCACCGGCCTCGTCATCTATTTCACCGTAGCCAAAATCATCCTCACCGGCACCCTCCTCTAGCCCCGTGGCCGGAATCAGTAGCACAGACTTCAGTCTGTGCAGCCCTACAATCGACTGGCAACTGACCACTGGCAACTGACCACCAATGGTCCCCCACCTGCTCTTCTTTCTCTCTCTCTGGGTCGCCCCCCGAATGCCCCTCCCGTCGGCGACTTTCCGAGCAACTGCCATCTTGCTCGAACGAAAGGCACCTCCGTGACTGCCCAAAAGTCACAGACCTCGGAGCACCCGCGCGATCACCACCCAACCGCTACCGCGCTCGTCCATATTCAGAACAGAATGCCCCGGTTCGAAACACCTCCTCTCTTTTTCCGCCTCCTCTCTCCTTTCTTCCACGCTTCCAACCTTCCTCAACCCATGCTTCTCCTGCGCTGGCTCAGCTTCTCCCTCGCCTCTCTCGTCACTTACGTTCTTCTCGATCGCGCCACTGTGGACCTTCAAATTTGGCACAACATCAGCGCCTGGTATCCTCCCATTGGCTTCGAATTCGCTCTTTTTCTCGGCCTGGGCCGGATCGCTCTGCCCCCGCTCTTCCTCGCCGGCTTCGTCGCCGGTTTTTTGAACTATCACCAGTCTCCCGCCAGCCTGGAATTTCTTCTCATCAACCCTCTGATTCCGCTTCTTTATTACGCCGCCGCGCGTTACGTGAAAAAACGCCTCCATTCCGATTTGCGTCTCCACTCCATGCGCGATGTCGTGAATCTCCTGCTCTATTCCCTGGCGGCCTCCTTCGTCGCGGCTTTCCTGGGCACCGCCATCCTCTCTTTAGCCGGCAATGTGCCTCGCCACGATTACCTCCGCGCTGCCTTCGATTGGTGGATTGGCGATGCCGTCGCGCTCTCCAGCGTCTCCACTTTCCTTCTGGAGTTTGCTCTCCCGCAGTTGCGCCGTTTCCTCGGAATTTGTCGCAACGTTCAGCCCTCTCTCGTGCCCGAACTGTTCGCTCATGGCCGCAAGTTTCTTGCAGAGTTCGCAGCGTTTTGTGTGGCCCTCTCGCTCTGTTTTGTCCTGGTCTTTGCCGCAGACTCCAGCCATAGCGCCAATTTCTTCTATCTGCTTTTTCTTCCCATCATTTGGATTGCCGTGCGGCACGGCTTGCACGGCTCCATTCTCGGCCTGCTCGCCCTCAACATCGGTTTGGCTGCCATCATGTACGGCACTTCACAAGAAGTTCAGATACTCTCCCGCTTGCAACTGCTCATGTTCATCCTCTCTTTTACCGCCCTCATCCTGGGTGGGCTCATCGACGAAACTCGCGAAGCCCAACGCCGTTCCGAGGATAAAGAAGAAAATATTCGTCTCATTCTCGAATCGGCCGCCGAAGGCATCTTAGGCATTAACGCCGACGGCTTGTGTACCTTCATCAATCCGGCGGCGGTTCGTCTGTTGGGATACTCTTCTCCGCAGCAGTTCCTCGGCCGCCACTTTCATTCTCTTTGCCACCACAGCAAGCCGGACGGCTCCCCGCTCCTCTACCAAGACTGCAACGTTCACCGCGCCTCTCTCGAGGGCCGCGATCATCACGAACTGGACGACTTTCTCTGGCGCGCCGATGGCTCCTGCTTTCCCATCGAAGTCTGGTCCCATTCCATTCGCCGCCGCGACCGCCTTCTCGGCGCCGTAGTTGGCTTCGTTGACATCACCGAGCGTAAGCAAAAAGAAGAAGCCCTCCACAACGCCAAAGCCGCCGCCGAAGCCGCCAGTCGCTCCAAAAGCGAATTCCTCGCCAACATGAGCCACGAAATCCGCACCCCCATGAACGGCATCCTGGGCATGGCCGCGCTTCTTTCTGAAACTCCTCTCAATCCCGAACAGCGCGAATATCTTGCCGTCGTCCGTTCCTCGGGCCAGTCACTCCTTCACCTGCTCAACGACATCCTGGACCTCTCCAAAGTCGAATCCGGCAAACTCGAGCTCGAATGCCTCGAATTTTCTCCCGAGCAATGTCTGGAAGACGCGCTGCAGCTCCTCGCTTCCGTTCCCCACGAAAAGTGCATCGATCTCTGCTGGCAAGTCGCCGAAGACACGCCCGCTTTCGTCCGCGGAGATCCCACGCGCCTTCGTCAAATCCTCGTCAATCTCGTTGGCAATGCCCTGAAATTCACCGAACGCGGCCTAGTCTGCGTTTCCCTCCGTCCCATTACCGCCGATTCTTCTGGTGCCACTCTCGAATTCGTCGTGGCCGACACCGGTATCGGCATCCCGCCACAAAAATGCGCCACTATTTTCGAAGCTTTCGCACAAGCCGACATGTCCACCACTCGCAAGTTCGGCGGCACTGGTCTCGGTCTGGCCATTTCTCAGCGGCTTGTTCAATTGATGGGCGGCGCCATTTCCGTCGACAGCGAACTGGGCCTCGGCAGCCGGTTCACCTTCTCTATTCGTGTCGCTCCTTCCTGCAATCTCGGCCTCACCCCTCCCTCTTCTCCTCCCGCCTTCCCCGGCAAAACCGTCCTTGCCGTCGTCGACCTCGACCAGGACGCCGCCCTTCTCTCGCATTTCCTCCGCGAATGGGGCATCGCCGCTGTTCTCATGCGCTCTGCGGATTACGCCGCGCAGCAATTTCACGCCTGCGACTCCAAGCGCATCCACGCCCTCATTTTTATTCCCTCCGCCAATGGTTTTGCTCCCGAAGCTCTTGCCGCCACCTTCCAGCAAATCACGGAACAGTCTCTTCCCGTCATTTCTATCCAACCCGCTTGCCGTTTACTATCGGCCGCCGAGGCCGCCTCTCCTCAACACATCCGTCTCATGAAGCCCTTGCGCCGGGAACCACTCCTCTCCGCCCTCCGCAAACTCTGGCAGTCCGATGCCGCAGACTCGGCGTCATCTCTTCCCGCGCCTGAAGAGTCCTCCCCCGGCCCTCTTCGCGTCCTCGTCGCCGAAGACAATCTAATGAACCAGCGCCTCATTGCTCGCTTCCTCGAAAAAATGGGCCATTCCGTCACGCTTGCTCCCGATGGCCAGGAAGCGCTGCACCTCGTTCAGGAGCACACCTTCGATCTGATTCTCATGGACATGCGCATGCCCGTCATGGACGGCTTGGAGGCCACCCGCATGATTCGCTCCTTCGAATCGCCCACCGGCCACCACGTCCCTATCCTCGCTCTCACCGCAAATGCCTTCGACGAAGACCGCAACCTCTGTCTGCAAGCCGGCATGGACGGCTTCCTCGCCAAGCCGGTTTCTCCCGCCGATCTCCGCGACGCCATCGCCCGCGTCACCACCACCCCCTCGACGCTGCTCACTTCCTGAGGTGGCTGCTCTTTTGGCGCTTTCACACAAAGCGGGCCTTCCTTCCTTTCCGCTCCACCAAACCCCACCCCGTCCACCCTGCTCATGGCAGAATACTTCCATGGATCCCTGGCTCATTGCGGTGCCCGCCTTCCTCGCGGGCTTTGGCGGACTCACCGCCTACGGCGCCGTCCATCCGCGCTCCCAGCTTTTCGGCCACACCTTCTGTCGCACCGACCATCCCAAAAAACTCGCGCTCACTTTCGACGATGGCCCCAATCCTTCCATCACTCCAAAGCTGCTCGACCTGCTCGACCGTTACCACGCCAAAGCTACCTTCTTCGCCGTCGGCAAATGGGTTCGCGAATCGCCCTCCCTTACCCGCGAAATCGCCGATCGTGGCCACGTGATCGGCAATCACACCGACACGCATCCCAATCTTTTCTTCTGTGGACCCGACGAAACTCGCACCGAATTGCTTCGCTGCAGCGAAGCCATCGGCCACGCCACTTGGGCCGAACCCCGCTTCTTTCGCCCTCCCTTTGGTTTCCGCAGCCCTTGGCTCGGCCAACTCGTGCTCCAACAACGTATGCGCACCGTGATGTGGACGCTCATTCCCGGCGACTGGCGCGACAAATCCCCGCAATGGCTCATCGACCGCATGCAGCCCATCGCCACCCACGCGCAACTCCTCTCCGAAAAGAATCCCGCGAGCCCTCCACCCTCCACCGGCGACATCCTCTGCCTCCACGACGGCTACTACGCCCAGCAAAATGGCGACCGCCAGCGCACCCTCGCCGCTCTCGAGTTTTGGCTTCCTCGCTGGCGTGACCTCGGCCTCGAATTTGTTACAATGAGGGAAACGAACGGGAAGGCGGTCGAGGCCTAATGGATGAACGTGCTTTCTATACCGAAAAAGAAGAAACCCGCAAAGTTAAGCTAGTGTGCCCCAGTTGCCGCGGTGAGTTTGTAGCTCCAGTGCGTTGGAAAGTCAGCCGCAAAAAAAGGGAGCTGCCTCGCGGCGCCAGCGAAGAAGACCGCAAAAAATTTGCCAAAGCCACATCCTTCATGGTCCGCCTCGACGATCTCGTCGCCTGCTACAAGTGCCGCAAGCGTTTCGAACTGACCGGCCAATCCACGGTCCTGATCAACGACAATCTAGGCGATCCCAACGAAGACCCCGAAAATTTCGGCAACCGCTAGCCGCCTTTACGCCGCTGCAGTAGCACAGACTTCAGTCTGTGCCCCCCTACAATCAATCCGCGGTCGCTGTGTCTTGGTCCAACTAGACGACACCCGTGTCATCCTGAAGGCGCGGTGTTTGCGCCCGAAGGACCTCAACCCCAGCGTCTTGCGTGAATCCGCCCGCCAAGCAACCAACCCTCAGCTGCTCTCTGTTGACCGTCGTCTGACCCCTGACTCCCGACCCCCAACTCCCAACTCCCGACTCCCGACACTTCTAAATCCGCGACCGCTGTTGGCTGTGGGCTAACGACTGTCGGCTGACAACTCCCGACTCCAAACCACGAACCACCGACCGCTTCTCCTAAATCTCCGGATACATCTCAAAAAACGCCTCCACCGACTGCCGGAACGTCTCCTCAATCTCTTCCTTCGATCCCTCTATCAAATGCATCGCCACCCGCGCGGTTCGCCCATTCTTCAGCACCACCGTGGCTTCTTTCACTTCTCCCAAATCGTCCACCGGCAACAACCGCATTCCATAAATCAACGCCAACTTCGCCATCGTCACCCTCCTTCCCACGCTCAGCCTATCCACTCCCACTCCTTCGGTCAAACTCCTGCCCCACGCTGTTTTGGAGTACACTCGTCCTAACAGCTTGGGCATCCGATGCTCAACCCTCCCGCATCGGAAACAGCAGAAGGAGATTCCCGGTGAAGCCCACATTCCAGGTCCACCCGCTCTTGCACGTCGCTGCCTTGACTCTGCTTTTCGCTTCCACTGCTGCCGCACAAGCGCCCGAAGGACCCGAACCCCAACCAGCCGCTCCTGCCAGCACGACCCCAGCCAAGGCTTCCGCAACGCATGCTTCCGGCCCAGGCCAAAGTATTCTGGTTCCCATGGGCACGCATCTCGGGGTGATCCTGGAAAGCGGCATTTCCACCGCTACCGCCAAGCCCGGCGATGCCGTCTACTTCCGCACCTCTTTTCCGATCACCATCAATAACAAAGTCGTCATCCCCGTGGGTTCCTATCTTCGGGGCGAAGTCACAGACACGAAGCGGCCCGGCCGCGTCAAGGGCAAGGGCGAATTTCGCATTCGCCTCGACACCTTGGTTTTTCCCAATGGCTATACCGTGGACTTGAACGCCGAGCCCCACAGCGCCGATGGCGGGCACGTGAAAACTGACAGTGAAGGAAAAATGACCGGTCCTGGCGGGGGAGGGAAGGACGCCGCCACCGTCGCCACCACCACCGTTGCGGGCGCGGGCATCGGCGCCATTGCCGATGGCGCAAAGGGCGCTGGCATTGGCGCGGGGATCGGTGGCGCCGCCGGCCTAGCCGCTGTTCTGCTCTCCCGCGGCCCCGACGCCCAACTCCCTCGCGGCTCCTCCATGGACCTGGTCCTTGAGCGCGACCTCCAACTCGACGCCAGCCAGATCAACTATTCCAGCGCCGGACAACCCAGCACCGTAATCATCCAGCAAACTCCCTCCAACTAACACCAGTCGCACAGACTCCAGTCTGTGCCCCGCCGGGTGCCCCATGCTAGGTTTACCTCGAAGGCTACGGCTGGCTCCAGGCGTCTTGCATTCCGCCTACCCCATCGACAGCCTCCCTGATGATTTCCCTCGGCATGCCAAAGTGCTGCTCTATTGCGCAAATCAATTCCGCGCGATCCGCCAGCGCGCGCACGCTGGATCCCTGCCTTTCGGATTCAATCACGGTCAGGTTGTGAATGACCACGGAACCATGCGGATAAAATCGCGCCAGCAAAATCGAATTCAGGAAGGTTGCGCCTGCGGAAAACGACTCAGCGATCACCTTCTGGAAATCTTCAATTTTCCGCGGAGCCGGCTTCGCCAGATAACCATGGCGCAAAGCCCCCTCTCGATACAATTCCAGCCGCGAACAGCCGTCTGCGTCTTGTGGCTTGAGCACATAACGATCGCGGCCCAAGATGACTTCGTAGTCAGCTTTCAGGTCGCGGGGAATCGGACCCAGAAATGGCGCGGCGTAACCGGTATCGACCAGGTACTCGTGCTCGTCGATCGTAATGATGTTCAGAGCGTGAACTCCCGGAGATTTCATGTCCGCCGCGCACAGTTTCGCTTCGTATCCGAGGCTCTGAAGCAGCAGATGAAAATAGTAGTTGTTGGAATAGCAAGTGCCGCCAAAATGGAATTTCTCAATTCCTTCCAGGTAGAGCCCAATCTCAGGAAGCGTCGCCAAACCCCGGCTCTTGTAATAATGCAGCTTGGAAATGTTTTCGAAGGGAATCCGAGTGAGGTGCGCGGCCACCAGATCCCGCAGGGCCGCAATGCTAGACTCCATTCGCGGCAGGCCCAAGACCCTCAAATAGCGGGCGGTATCGTCCTCCGACAAGGCCAGCGTTCGAGCAATCTGCTGCATCGGCGATAATCCTACCACGCGTACTCAGGGCCTTTTCCTGCCTCGCCTGATGCGCCCGGCTTTACGCCGCTGGTCTTCCTCCCCTAACCAACGTTGTCATCCTGAAGGGCGCGCCGTTTGCTCCAAGTAGCACAGGCTTCAGCCTGTGAAGCTCACTGGTATATGCTACGTGTCCTCGATGGATGCTGTTCCCCAAAACGCCGCATTCTTCTGGACAACTTATGCGCTTGGCACTTTCGGTCCAATCGCTGGCAACCTTCTCTTTAGCGGTCGCCACATAGACGACCGCATTTTTCTCTTATCGTGGTTGCTGTGGTTGACTGGAGCAGGGTTGCTAATTGCTTGCGTTTGGTCCGTTCGTTCGATCTTCTTCAGGCCGACGAACATCCGGCGACCTAGTTGGATTTACCGAGCCGTGTCCTGGCTCGCGCTCTTGGAGTTTCTAGTGTGGGTCTGCACCGTTCTGCGGGTTATCTAACCGCTGGCCGAAATCGCCGCGATCCGCTTCCTGATCGCTGATCGCTGGTCACCGACCACCAACTCCCGACCACCAACTACCGACCACCAACTACCGACCGCTCCCCCTCGCACCCCGCGCCGCTTCCACAAACCGCATTGGGCTCACCCGCTCCCAATCCACGCTCACCTTTTGCGTGCACACCCACTCGCGAATCATCCGCGCCGTCACCGGAGCCAGCAAAATCCCACTGCGAAAATGTCCTGTGGCGATCAACAACCCTTCCACATCCGTCGGCCCAATAATCGGCAAATGGTCCGGCGAATCCGGCCGCAGCCCCGCCCAAGTCTCTTCAATCCGCGCCTGCTCCAACCCCGGCACCATTTTCATCACTTCGCTCAAGATCAACCGCACCCCGCCCGCGGTCACGTCGTGATCGAAACCCGTACGCTCGATCGTCGACCCCGCGATAATCCTGCCGTCGCTTCGTGGCACCAGATACTTATGTTCGAGCCACAAAATCCGTTTGATCTCCACGGCCTCGCACCGCAGTGCCAGCATCTGCCCCTTCGCCGGAAATACCGGCGCATACGTTTCCGCACCGGCAATCCGCGCCGAAAAACATCCCGCCGCAATCACCGTCCACTTCGCTTCCACCTCGCCATGTTCCAGCGCCAAGCCGGAGCAGCGCCCACCGCTCTTCCGCAATGCCTTCGCGCCATTCTTCGCAAAAATCTGCACGCCCTTGCGTTCCGCCGCCTGCAACGTGCCTTCCGTCAACGCCCGCGTGTCCAGTGACGCCTCATCCTCCCGGAAAATCGCCGCCTCAATTTCCTCCGTCAGCGCCGGCTCCATCTGCCGCGCTTGCTCTCCGGTCAACGCCTGCGCCTTCAATCCCACGCCATGCTGCAGCGCGATCACCGTGCTCAACTCCTCTTGCACGTTGTCGTCCAGCAGCACATCCATGGCCCCAAACTTCCGATACCCCACGCTGATTCCGCTCAGCGCTTCCACTCTTCGAATAAATTCCGGATACAGCGCCACGCTCGCCAGACTCATCGGCACAAACGGAATCATGTCCGGTCCTTCGGGCGCTGGCGAAATCATGCCGCCGCTCGCCCAAGACGCCTCCCGTCCCGGCTCTCGCGCGTCAAACAATCCTACCTTCAATCCTGCTTCCGCCAATTCCAACGCGATCGACGCGCCAATAATCCCGCCGCCTGCAATCACTGCATCAAATGTGTTCATAATGCCGCCACTCTAATCCAAACACCGCGCTTCCGGCTGTGATGCGCAAACACTGCGCCCATTCCGCGCACTCTCCTACAAACTTGCCACCAACTCTTCCGACAGCACTTCCGCCTTCTTCGAAAAATTCTTGGCCTTCACCCAATCTCCCGCCCGCATCGCCTCTCGCGCATTATCCGTAAATCCGCGGATCTTCGACGCCAAATCCTGCTGCGTCGCGTTCAAGCTTTTCCCTTGCGCCATCGTCAAGTTTCGTTCCGCCGCGTCCAAGTCGCGTTGCGTCTCCGTTTTCGCCGCCACCATCTCTTCCGTGGTCACTTCCGGCGCAATCGTTGGTTCCACATGCCTTTCGGCGGCGGGTTCGGGCGCGGGCGCCGGCGCCACGTGCGGCTTCGCCGGCTGGATTCGGCTCAATCCCAATTCCGGCGGCTCCGGCACTTCCGCGGACAAGTCCGGAGGCGTCCCCAAATCGGGCGTCATCTCCGCCGGAATCACCGGATGCACCACCGCAATAAAATTCACCACGGGCTTGGCCTGTGGCTTGCGGTTTTCGCATCCCACGCTCCACACCAGGCACCCGCACACCGCGGCAAGCCAAATCTTCGTCGTTTCCGTTTGCTTTTTCATCCGCCTCTTTGTCCCGCCACTCGTTGGTTCACGCGGCCAAAGGTAGTTCGATGCGGAACGTCGTTCCGCGGCCCACTTCCGACGTAAAGTCGATCGAGCCGTTATGCAACTGCACGATGCGGAACGTGCTTGCCAATCCGATCCCGCTTCCTCCCGGCCTGGTCGTAAAGAACAACTGGAACACCTTCTGCCGGTGCTCCAACGGTATTCCTTTTCCCGTATCTCCCACCGTGATTTCCGCCATATCGCCGCGCCGGCTCAGCGTCAACTGCAACTGCCCTCCGTTCGGCATGGCATCCACGGCATTCAACACCAGATTCAAAATTGCTTGCTTCAATAGCGCCCGGTCGCCAAATACTTCCGGCACGTCGATTGGCAACAGTTGCGCCACTTGCACGTTCGATTTCTCCAGCTGCGGCCCCGCCACTTCCAGCACTTCCTGCAACAGTCCCGCCAGCTGTGTCGGCTCCAATCGCACATCCATCGGCCTCGAAAAATCCAGGAAGCGCTTCACCACCGCATCCAGCCGGTCGATTTCCGCGTCCAGCACGTTCACCGCTTGCTTCGCCGAATCGTCCGTCTCCGGCGGCAGCGATTCTTTCAAATTCTCCAGCCACAGCCGCATCGAGTTGAGCGGGTTCTTCACTTCGTGGGCTACCCCCGCGGTGATTCTCCCCAACGCCGCCAATCGTTCGCTCACCTGCAGCTGCGTGTTGATGCTCTCAATCGAGTCCAGGTCCCGCAGCGTCACCATTGCTCCCATCCGTTCCCCTGCTCCCTGGATCTCCTGCACCGTCACGCCCACTCGTTTCGTTCCTTCTTCTGTCAGCAACTCCGTCTCGGACGCAACTTCCTTCAGCTGATCTCCTTCCAATCGCAGCGCATCAAACAGCGGGTGTCCCTCCGGAAAAATCTCCGTCACCCGCCTCCCTAAGAAGTTAGACGCAGGCGCACTCAAAAACTTCTCTGCCGCCGGGCTCACCATCACCGCTCGCGCATCGCGGGTGAACAGGATCAGCCCATCCTCCAGCCCGGCCATCACCGAATTCATATTTTCCCGCAACGAGCTAAAGATTTCGTGAACTCCCCGTAATTGCTGCCCCACCTGTTTGATTTTCCGCCGCACCTGTCCTAGTTCGTCCGTGCTCTCCGCCGTTTTTTCCGCCACCATCGCCGCGGTGTCGTATTCTCCGGCGGAGATGCGGTCCAGTTGATCGCTGATATCCCGGATCGGCGCCAGCGCCACACCGCTCACCAGCGCCGCGAGGATCGTCGACCCAATCAACGCCACCAGCGCAATCATGATCCACTGGCGCAGCTGCTGCTCCAGATTTTTCAGGAGCAGTCCGGTTTGCACCGCCACCCGCACTTCCCCGAACGGCTCTTTCGTCCTCACCACAAAAGGTCGCTCCACTTCGTAGACCTGCGGGGTGCCCGCCAGTATGCGGATCTGCCTCACGATCGGGCTGTCCACCAGTTTGGACAGCGGTTGCCTTCGCTGCACGATTTTCCCGACCAGCGTCGGGTCGCTCGATACCAGCACCAATCCATTCTTGTCCACGATGGATACTTCATAGATCGACGGCAACTCCGCCGCGTTGGTCATCTCCGCGTTCAATACGTCGCTCGTCTGGAAGATGTTCTGCACCCAGTCGTGGATTTCCTCGGGATCTTCCGTTGCCGGACGCAGGCCCCGCGTCTTGGCGTCCTCGTCTGCGTGGCTCGCCCAATCGAACACCTGCTTCGCCAGTTGTACCGCTCGGTCGTTGGTGTCTTGCAGCGCTTGTTGTAGTTGTTGTTCCAGAAAGACCAGCGACAGAAACGCCACCATCAGCGCCACCAGCGCAGTCATCACCATCGTCAGTTTCGCTCGCAGCCCTAGCTGCATCTTCTTTTAAGTCTCCGCTTCGGCCTTCTCGCTTCCGTATTCCTTCAGCTTGTTATGCAGCGTCTTCAGGCTCACACCCAATAGCTCCGCCGCCCGCGTCTTGTTATTCCCCGTGGCTTGCAGTGTCTGCAGGATCAATTCCCGTTCCATCGCATCCACTGTCGTCCCAATCGGAAATTTTATACCCGATAGATCGCTCGGGCTCTTCTGCGGCAGTTTCCCAAATTCTCCCGGCAGCGACGACCGCGAGATCAAGTCCTTCTCGCTCATGATCGCCGCCCGTTCCAGCACGTTTCTCAATTCCCGAATATTTCCCGGCCACGTGTGGCTCATGAAAATATCCAGTACTTCCGCGCCTACCCCCTTCACATTCTTTCCATGTTTCGCGTTCACATCTTTCAGTATGTGCTCCGCCAGCAACGGAATATCCTCGCGATGATCCCGCAAGGGCGGCAAGTGGATATGAAACACGTTCAACCGGAAATACAAATCCTGGCGTAACCCTCCGTTCGCCACCGATTGTTCTGGATCTTTGTTCGTCGCGGCCAGCACCCGCACGTCCACGGGTGTTTCCGTCTTGCTGCCCAGTCGCCGTACCTTCCGGTCTTCCAACACGCGCAGCAGCTTTGCCTGCGTTGGCGCCGGCATCTCCCCGATTTCGTCCAGCAGCAGCGTTCCGCCGTCCGCCAGTTCGAAGCAGCCAATGCGCCGCTCCGCCGCGCCGGTAAACGCGCCGCGTTCGTGTCCGAATATCTCGCTTTCCATCAACGTTTCGGGGATCGCCGAGCAGTTGATCGCCACAAACGGCCCGCCCGCGCGCGGCGACAGTTTGTGAATCGTGCGCGCCACGATTTCTTTCCCCGACCCCGTCTCGCCGGTGATCAACACCGACGCCGAACTCGGCGCCGCCATCTCGATCACCCGCATCACGTCCTGCATGGCCTTCGACGCGCCCACCAGATCGCCCAATCGTCCCGCGTCGCGCAATTGCCGTTGCAATACCGCTAAATTCAAGGCGTCCCGCGCTTTGCTCAGCGCACGGTCCAGCAGCGCTCGCAGCACCGGACCCTTCAGCGGCTTTTCGATATACCAGAACGCGCCCGACTCAATGGCCGCCACCGCTCGTTCGTCGCTTCCTTTGCCGGTGATGATGATCGCCGGCACGTTCTTCAGTTCATCCCCTAATTGTTTCAGTAGATCCAACCCGTTCATTCCCGGCAGTTCCACGTCCGCTATCAACGTGTCTGGCTGAAACGTATTGAATCGGGCCAGTGCTTCTTCGGCGCTCGCCACCCCCACCACGTCGTAGCCCCACCGTTGCAGCAACTGTTCATACCCCTTCCGGGCGTTATCTTCATCCTCTACAATCAGGATGCGATCTTTCCGCTCTCCCGTTTCCACCGTCCGTACTGCTCGATTTTCCTCTGCCATGCCGTAGCCCTCGTGAACAACCAACACAATTTGAACAACTTCGGGTGGGTGTTACGACTTTAACAAGCAGCCCCCCACTTGCCAAGCCTCACCATCGCCCAGCCTAATTTTCTGCCGCTCGAATTTTGGCGGTAATAACGCGTTGCGACTAGGCCCGTCTATTCTGCTCACCCCCCCAAGAACATTCCGGGCGCGCTTTTTTGCGCGAGCGACCGCGCCAACAAAACCAATCCTTATCCCGAACGCAGTGAGGGATCCCCTTCGATCGATCCATTCTCCTCCCAACCAAACAAACCGTGTCATCCTGAGCGCGTTTTGCGCGAAGGATCTCAATCTCTGCGTCTCGCCACTCGTCACCAACCACTCGCCACTGCCTCATCAAAACCTTTGACTCTTCCCGCCCGTTTCCCCTACCATTTTTATGAGCGCTATTTTCCAATTTGTGCGCATTCCGGTCGCTCCCCTCGCACCTCCGGGAGTGCCACTGTTTCAAGCGTTACCCTCACGAATGCCTCGCATTAGGAGACCAATTTATGTTGCGTATTAACGACGAAGCACCCAATTTCACCGCCGAGACCTCCCAGGGTCCCGTCAATTTCCACGACTGGATCGGCGACAGTTGGGCCATCCTCTTCTCTCATCCCAAGGATTTCACTCCGGTGTGCACCACCGAACTTGGCTACATGGCTGGCCTGCAAAGCGAATTCGCCAAGCGCAACTGCAAAATCCTTGGACTCAGCGTGGATCCGGTTTCCAGCCACCAGAAGTGGGCTGTCGACATTGAAGAAACACAGGGCCACAAAGTCAATTACCCCATGATCGGCGATCCCCAACTCAAGGTCGCCAAGCTTTACAACATGCTTCCCGCCGAAGCTGGAGAATCCTGCGAAGGCCGCACCGCTGCCGACAACGCCGCGGTCCGCACCGTTTTTGTGATTGGACCCGACAAGAAAATTAAATTGATGCTCGCATATCCCATGGGCACCGGACGCAATTTCGACGAAGTTCTCCGCGTCGTCGACTCGCTCCAGCTCACCGCCAAGCACAAAGTCTCTACCCCCGTGAATTGGAAGCCCGGCGACGACGTCATCATCTCTCCCGCCGTCAGCGACGAAGAAGCCAAAAAACTCTATCCCCACGGGTTCAAAACGCTCCGCCCCTACCTCCGTCTGGTAGCCCAACCCGAGTAGCCGCGGCTTTACGTTCGCGGTCCGCCTCAACGCGTCTGTCGTAGGGGCGCAGCATCGTTTACCCTGAGCCTCGAAGGGCTGCGCGCCCCGCGTCCGCACGGTCACTGCGTCTTGCCTCCCTTTGCGCACGCGCAAGAACAGCCTTCTGATCTCTGGTCACCGATAGCTGATTACCGATCACTTATTACTTTCTTCTTGCCACTCGCCACTAACCACTCGCCACTGCCGTCCGATTGCCTCCCGCCTTCCTTCCCTGTACTCTCTTCCAATCGCCATCGAAAGGAGGCCCGATGCTGTTCCAACAGTTCTATCTCAACTGCCTCGCCCATGCCTCCTACCTCGTCGCCGACGAATCCACCCGCATCGCCGCCGTTGTCGACCCGCAGCGCGACATCGACCGCTATCTCGCCTTCGCCGGCGAACATCATCTCCAAATCCAACACGTCTTCCTTACCCACCTCCACGCCGATTTCATTGCTGGTCATCTCGAACTGCGCGACCGCGTGGGCGCCACGATCTACCTCGGTGCCAAGGCCGAAGCCGAATATCGTTTCACGCCGCTCTCCGACGGCTGCACCGTCGACTTCGGCCGCGTGCGCCTGAAGGCCCTCGAAACTCCCGGCCACACGCCCGAATCCGTCTCACTTCTCGTCTTCGATCTCGACCGCAGTGATTCCGCACCCTATGCCGTCCTCACCGGCGATACCCTCTTCATCGGCGATGTCGGCCGCCCCGATCTTCGCGCGGCGCTCGGCTGGTCCGCCAGCGATCTCGGCGGCCTGCTCTTCGATTCCCTCCAGAACAAATTGCTTCCCCTGCCTGACGCCAGCCTCGTCTATCCCGCCCACGGTGCCGGTTCGCTTTGCGGCAAAGCCATCAGCCAAGCCACCGTCTCCACCATGGGCGAGCAGCGCCGCGTTAACTACGCGCTCCAGCCTATGAGCAAGCAAGCCTTCATCGCTCTAGTCACGGCCGACCAGCCCGAGGCTCCGCCTTATTTCGTTTACGACGCGGTCCTCAACAGCAAAGAGCGCCCTACTTTGGAGGAGACCCTGCAGCGCGAACTCCAGCTCCTCACTCTCGAGGCCGTCCTCAAATTACAAGCCCAGGGCGCGCAAATTCTCGACACCCGCGATCCCGAAAAATTTGCCTCCGCTCATCTTGCCGGCAGCATCAACATCGGCCTCAACGGCCAATACGCCACCTGGGCCGGCACCGTCCTCAGTCACACTACCCCCATCGTGATCGTCGCCGACCCCTCTCGCGAAAACGAATCTGCGGTCCGCCTTGGCCGCATCGGCTTCGATAATGTCGCCGGTTATCTCGAAAATGGATTGCGGGCTCTCGAAGCTCGCCCCGATCTCTTGGTCACCACCCAACACCTCAGTCCCCAATACGCCTCCGAACTCCTCGTCTCTGCTCATCCACCCTTCGTCGTCGACGTTCGCTCGCCCCGCGAGCGCCAGGAAAACTTCATCGCCGGCAGCCTCAGCCTTCCCCTCAGCCATCTCCTCGACAATCTCGCCATGCTCCCGAAAGATCGCCCCCTGCTTCTCTACTGCGCCGGCGGATACCGCTCCTCGATCGCTGCCAGTCTCCTCCAGCGCGCCCATTTCCCCGACATCAACGAAATCGCTGGTGGCCTAGCCGCCTGGCAATCCGCCCACCTCCCCCTCCAATCCCCTGCGCTTTAGCGCTGCCTTTACGCGCCATGGTTGTGTCACCTGGCCCGGTTGGTGTAGAACCCGCCTTCTGAGGCGCCCTGTGCCCCTTTTCGAATGGAGCCGGTACACCCCCCGTAGGGCCGCAGCATGCTGCGCCCCATGTCCGCAAGCACCAAGCGTCTTGAGCCCTTCGCGTCGTGCCGCCCCTCTGATACTTAGTTACCTATAAACTATGTAATTGTATTGACAATAATCCACGGACTGTGCCATCCTGTGCGCGGAGGATTCTGCGCCCAACTTCGCGTCCAGCGCGAACCCCCGGAATCTCGATGCGCTCGTCCACAACCACCTATAACCATCTTTAGAATGAACAGATCCAAATCCTCCACAAAACAAAGCACTTACGGTCGGCCTAAACCCCCTAGAATCAATAGATTTTCAATTCAGCCTCTCTGGGATAACCATAAAGTAAACACGCAACCTAGTCCTTGACCAAATACAGCGTCCGCTCCAGCTCCAATTCCAACTTCGCCCCCTTCGGCAAATCCAGCTCCTGCCCACGCCCTGCCTCCAGCAAATATGCTGTCAGCGCCGCAAGCGCCGCCTGTTCCGCCGCTTCCTTCTTGTCCTTGTCCTTTACACCTTTCCACGCGCCCTTCGCTGCTCCTGCCGCAGCCGCCTCCGCAGCATCCTTCTGGGTGCTCCCGCGCCCCTGGATCACTCCATCCGTCACCGCTTGCGACGAAGTGCTATGGTCGCCCGGCAGCCCCAGCACTTCCGCCACGATCGGCAATTTTCCGAACCGCGTATGAATCTCATCAAACGTCAGGCCCAGCTTGGCTCGCCCAGCCACCCCTGCGGACTCCACGCGGCTAATGTGCCCGTGAATCACCGCCCCCGGCGGCAAATAAATCCCGTGCCCTGCCTCCAACGGTTCCACTGTCCGCACGCGAAATTCCTGGTTTCGCTTCAACTCTCCCGTATTCATCTCTGTTTCCAGAACTACCAGGAACCGCGTCCCCGGCGTCACCGCGAAGACCTCCTCCGGCAATCCGTGTCTTTCTCCATCCGCTGCATGCGCGGAGTACGGCGGCGGATTCGCCGGCGCCTCGCTCACCGTTTCCTGTGCGCCCAAAGGCATGGCCACAAGCATCGCCACCACAGCCAATCCGAACACGCCTAAGTTCCAACCTCGGTGCCACATGGTTCACGGTCCTCCGCGCAAACACACGTATGCACACATTCATCCACATCGCATCCCTCAATTTGCTCGCAAATCTATAGAAACAAAGGGAAATTTCACCGCCTCACGCGCCGCCACAAAATCCATTTCGCCAGTTACCCACTCCACCCGCCAGCCAATTCCGACGCTCACTCAGCGTTTGTCCCAACCAAAGGAAGAACGTGTCATCCTGACGAGCGCATGTCCGCCATAGCGCGCAGCGCGTAGGCGGACGCGAGGAAGGATCTCAACCCGGAACGCCACCTAGCCTTGAGCCGTGAAACTCAGTCGCCATCCAAAAACTTCCGGATCCGCCCCAACGCTTTCGCGTACATCGCCTCCGTCACTCGTCCCGTCTGCGTATTCTGCTGGCTGGGATGGTACACGCCAAACAGCCGCGGCAAATCACTCCCCATTTCCACTTCCGCGCCGTGCGCGAATTTGTATCCGCCGCGCGACGCTATCTTCCCCTCGCTCCGCAACAAATCCAAATACGCGTCCCACGCAATCTTCCCCAACGCCAGAACAGCTTGCGGCCGCAAAATCGCCAGTTCCCGTTCCAGATACTCGCGGCAGTTTAGAATCTCGCTCGGCAGCGGCTTATTCTCCGGAGGCGCGCACCTTACCGCCGCCGCGATATATGCGCCCTTCAGCCGCAAACCATCGCCGCGTTTCACCGATGTCGGCTGGTTCGCAAAACCCGCTTCGTACAGCGCCCTGAACAGAAAATCCCCCGACCGGTCCCCGGTAAACACCCGCCCTGTGCGATTCCCTCCATGTGCCGCCGGCGCCAGCCCCAAAATGAGCAGCTTGGCCGCCGCGTCTCCAAATCCCGGCACGCCGCGCCCCCAATATTCCCAATCGCGATACGCGCGCCGCTTCTCTCGCGCCACCCTCTCGCGATATTCCGTCAATCGCGCACACTTCCGGCAAGCGCTCACTTCGTCGGCAATGATCCGCAGCGCCTTTTCCGCGTTCATTTAGTTCCTAAATCAAACCTGTCATCCCGAGGGGCGTTTATCCGCCCTAGCGCAAAGCGCGTAGGCGGATGCGACGAAGGATCGCAACGTGGCGTCTGGTCTCTCAACCGCACCGACCCGCCGAAGTCACTTCCCGCGAATCATTTGCGCCAGCACCACCGCCTGATTCTGCTTTTCATCCTTGCTGCCATACACCAACGTCACGGTGCCGTGTTCGTTCTCCAATTTCTTCAATTCGCCCAGCAACTCTTTCTTCTTCGCCAATTCCGCCTTGTACTTCTTCTCGAATTCGCCCCAATTCGGGTCCCCGTGGTGAAACCACTTGCGCAATTCGTCGCTTGGCGCAATCTCTTTCATCCACAAATCCACATGCGCTTTTTCTTTCGTCAATCCGCGTGGCCACAGTCGATCCACCAGCACCCGAAATCCATCCTGTTTCGCCGGGTTTTCGTAGACGCGTTTGATCTGCATCATGACACATCTCCCTGCAGCAATCGCAGCACCTGTTCGTGCAGGATGCCGTTGGTGCTCACGAATCTCCCTTTATAAATAGTCCGTTCGCCGTCAATCGTCGTGGATCTCCCGCCCGCCTCCTCCACGATGATTCCCAGCGGTGCCAAATCCCACGGCTTCGACAGCCAGTCCACCGCTGCTTCCACCGCGCCTTCCGCTACCAGCATGTGCTGCCAGAATCCCCCAATCGACCGACTGCTCCGCGCCGCATCCGCCATCCGCCGCATCCGCGTCCGGGCGTCCATGTTCTTCGCCCACCCCGTGCCCGTGGTGAAGAACATCGCGTCGTCCAGCCTCTTCCGTTGCGAAACGTGGATCCGTTTCCCCGCGCGGTACGCCCCTTCTCCCCGATACGCCCACCAGCGCGTCCCTTGCGACAACGCCGGCGCGCTCACCATTCCCGCCACAATTTCGCCGTTCTCCTCCATCCCAATCAGCGTCCCAAACGTCGGAATCCCTCGCGAAAATTCCTCTGTCCCATCGATGGGATCAATAATCATGCGCACCCGACCCTTGCGCGCCGGTCCCTGCGGAATCTCCTGGCTTGTTTCTTCGCCCACCACCTCAATGTCCAGGCCGCTTTCCGCCACTTTCCGCAGCGCCATCGCCTCCACGGCCTTATCCGCAACGGTCACCACGCTCCCGTCACCTTTTTTCTCCGTGCCCATCTCCGTCGTCTGGAAATATTTCATGGCGATCGCGTCTGCTTGCTCTACGATCCCTTGCAGCAACGCTCCATATTTTTCGCTGTAACTCATCCGATCTCCCAAACTGTTTGATGACCGTTGGCCGGTCACGGAACATTGAATCTGCTATGCTGCTTCCAGCATACATGAACAGTCCATCCAACACTGGCACGGTGCTCGACCGCATTCTCGAATCGCGTCGCGCCGAGGTCGATCACCGCAAGCGCGTCCTCCCCGAAACCGCGCTCAAATACGGTGTGAAAGCCGCGTCTCCCGTTCGCGATTTCGCCGCCGCTCTTTCCCGCGACGCCCTCAACGTCATCGCCGAATTAAAGCCCGCTTCGCCCTCGCGCGGCATCATCCGTGATCCTTTCGATGCACCCGAACTCGCCAGATGCCTGGAAGCTGCTGGGGCCGCCGCGCTTTCCGTGCTCACCGAGGGCGAATTTTTCCGCGGCTCACTCAAGAATCTCCGCGACGCCCGTAAAGCCGTCGCGATTCCCGCGCTGCGTAAAGATTTTATCTTCGATCCCTGGCAAGTATGGGAATCCCGCGCCAATGATGCTGACAGCTTTCTTTTGATTGTCGCCGCTCTCGATGACTCGCTCCTCCGTGACCTTATTGCCCTTGGCCGCGAACTCCACATGGAGCCGCTCGTCGAAGTGCACACTCGCGCCGAACTCGACCGCGCGCTGACCGCCGGCGCTCGCATCCTCGGCGTCAACAATCGCGATCTCAAAACCCTCGCGGTCAACATCGAAATCTCGCGCGAATTGATCGAACACATTCCCGATTACTGCATCGCTGTAGCCGAATCTGGCCTGCGCACTCACGCCGATTTGCAATCCCTCCGGGCCTCCGGTTTTGACGCTTTCCTCATTGGCGAACACCTCATGCAAGCCTCCGATCCCGCCGCCGCGCTCTTCCAACTTTTAAATCCTGCTTCCTGATCGCCTGGAGTGCGGGAGCCCAGCTCCCGCCGGTAACCCAGCTGAATCCGTCCGCACATCGCCCAGCGGCAGCCCTGCTGCCGTCTCCACAGTCTCAGACCCGCGACGCTTCTTATTTCCCCGGTCTCTCGCTAAACTGTCCTGCATGATCCGCGTCAAAATTTGTGGTGTCACCAAGCCCGAAGACGCTAAGCTCTGTGCCGAACTCGGCGCGCACGCCATCGGCCTCAACTTCTACGAAGCCAGCCCTCGCTGCATCACCCCTTTCGCGGCCAGCGAAATCATCCGCCGTCTGCCGCCTTTTATCGCGCCCATCGGTGTCTTCGTGAATTGGGCCCCGGCCCCGATCGTCGCGTTATGCAAGGCGCTGCGCCTTTCCGCCGCACAACTGCATGGAGACGAACCCCAGCAAATCGTTGACGCGGTGGCTCGCTGCCTGCCGGTGATCAAGGCCCTGCGCCTGGGGCAGGGAACTGCTGGCAATCCCGATTTCTCGCGCTATCGCAGCGCTTCTGCTTTTCTTTTGGACTCCCCGGTTTCTGGCCAATACGGCGGCAGCGGCACCACCGGCAACTGGCACCTCGCCCGCACTGCGGCCCAAACACAGCGCGTCGTTCTCGCCGGCGGCCTCAATCCCGAAAATGTCGCCGAAGCCATCCGCATCGTTCGGCCCTATGCCGTCGACGTGGCCAGCGGCGTCGAGCAGCGCCCCGGCAAAAAAGACCCCGTCAAGCTCCGCGCCTTCTTCGACGAAGTGCAGCGCGCCTCCCGCGAAATTTCGTAACCCCCAGTAGCACAGGCTTCACAGGTTGCGGAAAAAGTCCAGAACTGAGCGTTTTCGTGGCACAGGCACTCTCGCCTGTGCTGATTTTGCTGCATTTGGCTCGAGTGCACAGACAAGAGTGTCTGTGCCACGGGAGTTTTTCCGCAAGCTGTTCAGCCTGTGTTCGGGCATTTGCAGCCGCGGTTAGACGGCGGTCCCTCTCCTAGCACTCCGCTCTGTGGGCATGTCATCCTGAGTGCAGCCAAGGATTTCAACCGATCCAGCACCGCGGGCGCTCCGTTCACCGACCTTGCTCTCGACTCCACGTTGAGATCCTTCGGCCAAACCCAGGCCTCAGGATGACATCGTTGCCATGATCGGCTTGAATAGTGCACGGGTCTACCGCACCGACTGCAAGCACGCTCGACCCGTCTCTCTCCACGCAAAGCCTCCGCATTGCAATTTTCCGCCGCTCGCAAGGTACAATAGAAAACTCAACCCATGAGCACTCAACTCACGATTCCCGCCCACGTCCCTGGCCGTTTCGGGCCCTATGGTGGCCGCTACGTCCCGGAAACGCTCATGGTCCCGCTCTACGAACTGGAGCGCGCCTACGAGCAGGCGAAAACCGATCCTGTCTTTCAAACCGAATTTCACTCACTGCTGAAAAATTTCGCTGGACGCCCCACCCCGCTGCAATTTGCTTCGCGCCTCACCGCAAAATTCGGTGGCCCGCGCATCTACCTGAAGCGCGAAGACCTGCTGCACACCGGCGCGCACAAAATTAACAATGCCATTGGCCAGGGTTTGCTCGCCGTCAGAATGGGTAAGCCGCGCATCATAGCCGAGACTGGCGCCGGCCAGCACGGCGTCGCCTCCGCCACCGTCGCTGCGCATCTCGGCCTGCAGTGCACCGTATACATGGGCACCGAAGACATGGCCCGCCAGGCGCTCAACGTTGCGCGCATGCGCATGCTCGGCTCCGAAGTAATCGGCGTCGAATCCGGCAGCAAAACCCTGAAAGACGCCATCAACGAAGCGATGCGCGACTGGGTCACCAACGTCCGCCATTCTCACTACCTGCTCGGCTCCGTCCTCGGCGCGCATCCTTATCCGACCATGGTCCGCGATTTTCAGGCGGTCATCGGCCGCGAAGCCCGCGAACAAATTCTTGCCGCCGAAAAGCGTCTCCCAACGCATCTTTACGCCTGCGTCGGTGGGGGCTCCAACTCCATCGGCCTGTTTCACGAATTTCTAAAAGAATCCGGCGTAAAAATGGTGGGCATCGAAGCCGGTGGCCGCGGCAATTCTCTAGGCGAGCATGCCGCGCGTCTCGCCGCCCATCAAGGCTTCACTGGCGCGCGGCCCGGGGTGCTGCAAGGCACGTACACGTACGTCTTGCAAAACCAAGACGGCCAGATCGCTTCCACGCATTCCATTTCCGCCGGCCTCGACTATCCCGCGATCGGCCCGGAACACGCGTGGCTCGCCGATCAGCGCCGCGCCGAATACGCCGCCGTCTCCGATTCCGCTGCCCTCGAAGCCGCGCGACTCCTTTCCCGCACCGAAGGCATCATCCCTGCCCTGGAATCTGCCCACGCTTTCGCTGGCCTCATCGAGCGCCTGCCACACCTGAAGCCTACGGATCTCGTCATCGTCAATCTTTCTGGCCGGGGCGATAAGGACATGGACACGTATAAGCGCCTCCTTTAATCTGGCCAAAAAAATGACCGCCCCTGTCCCTAATTCGAGCCGCATCTCCAAACGCTTTGCAGAACTGCGCGCCGCGGGTGAACTTGGCATCGTCGCGTATATCACCGCGGGCGATCCCACGCTCGACGCCACTCATCAATTTGTCCTTGCTCTAGCCGAAGGCGGCGCCGACGTCATCGAGCTAGGCGTGCCCTTTAGCGACCCTCTCGCTGATGGGCCCACGATTCAGCGTGCTTCCGAACGAGCCCTCAAATCCGGCACCACGCTCGCGGGTGTCCTCAGTCTCGTCCACCGCATTCGCCAGACTAGCCCGATTCCACTGGTGCTCTTCAGCTACTACAATCCCATCCTACAAATGGGCCTGGAGAAATTCGCCTCAGCTGCGGCCGAAGCCGGCGCCGATGGCGTGCTTGCTACCGATCTCACCCCGGAAGAATCCGAGGATTATCGATGCATTCTGCACGGCCACAGTCTCGACACGATTTTTCTCGCTGCTCCCACTTCCAGCGACGAGCGCCTGCAAATTATCTCTGGCGCCACTTCCGGTTTTCTTTACCTCATTTCCCGCACGGGTGTGACCGGCGCCAAAGATTCGCTCTCTGAAGAATTGCCCGCACTGTTGCGCCGCGTTCATCAATTCACGCATCTGCCCGTGGCGGTAGGTTTTGGCATTTCGCTGCCCGGACATGTCAGCATGCTCGGCGGTCTCGCGGATGCTGCCGTGGTCGGCTCCGCGCTCGTCTCCGAAATCGAAACCGCCGCGAGCCCCGATGCCGCCGCCAACGCCCTCCGCGAGCGCGTCCGCAAACTCAAAGAAGCGGGCCGCCACGGGCTCTCCCGTCGCGAGGCCACTCCATGATGCGTGTCCGCTTTCTTCCTAACCCCAATTGGTCAGCCCTAGCGGAGCAGCCATGAACATCAGCGACTGGCGCCGCCGCATGGACGAGATCGATAAGAAACTCGTCGAGCTGCTCAATGAGCGCTGCAAGTGCGCCCTCGAAATCGGCCACATTAAGCAGCAATCGAACATTCCTCTTTACCAGCCTGCGCGTGAAAAAGAAGTTTTGGCCAACGCCGAAAACAACAACGAAGGGCCGCTCTCGCACGGCGCGATTCGCCGCCTCTTTGAACGCATCATCGACGAAGCCCGCTCCGCCGAGCGCGTCGCCATGTACGGCGAATCCTCCATCAGGGACGACGAGGAGAAGAAATGACGCGCGCCTCCCAGCTGATCTTCGTAGGGGCGCGGCACTGCTGCGCCCCAGCTAGGCAAGATCTCAGATGTATTTCAGTTCGTTTTTGCATTGGCCGGTTTTGCGCTTGCCCTGACGCAGCCGGCGACCGGCACGCGTCATCACGCCAAATTCTCCCAGGAATTGAGGACTAAACATGGTCATTGTCATGCACGAAGACGCCACCGACGAGCAGATCCAGCACGTCATCGACCGCGTCGTTGCCAGCGGCTTCGACGTTCATCGCTCCACCGGCGCGTCGCACACCGTACTCGGCGCCGTCGGCGTTCACCGCGATTTCGATCATCGCGATTTCGAGTTGCTCGAAGGCGTTCGCGAAGTGATCCGCATCACACAACCTTTCAAGCTGGCCAGCCGGCATTTCAAGCCCGAAGGCACCATTGTCGATCTCGGGCGCGGCGTCGCCATCGGTGGCCACGAACTCGTCGTTGCCGCCGGCCCTTGCTCCGTGGAATCCCCCGAACAAATCAACGCCGTTGCGGAATGCGTGGCCAAAGCGGGCGCGAAGATTATGCGCGCCGGCGCCTTTAAGCCGCGCACTTCTCCCTACGCCTTCCAGGGACTCGGCGAAAAAGGTTTGCAGATGCTTCGGCTGGCGGCCGATAAACAGCATCTGTTCGTGGTCAGCGAAGTGATGGATCCTTCGCAGATCCAGATGATGAGCGGCTACGTCGACATGTTCCAGGTCGGCGCCCGCAACATGCAGAATTATTTTCTGCTGCGCGCCCTTGGCGAACAGCAAAAGCCCGTGCTCCTCAAGCGCGGCATGTCCGCCACCATCGAGGAATTGCTGCTCAGCGCCGAATACATCCTCTCCGGCGGAAATTACAATGTGGTTCTGTGCGAGCGCGGCATCCGCACCTTCGAGAATTACCTCCGCAACACGCTGGACATCGCCGCCATTCCGGTGATCCAGAAGCTTTCGCACCTGCCGATCGTGGCCGACCCGTCGCACGGCACGGGTCGCCGCGATAAAGTGCCTCCCATGGCTCGTGCCGCCGTGGCGGCCGGCGCCGACGGCCTGCTCATCGAGGTGCACAACGATCCCGATCACGCCCTCTCCGACGGCGCGCAATCGCTCACTCCTCTCGAGTTTTCGCAGTTGATGGGCGAACTGCGCATCATCGCGCCTGCCGTCAACCGCCATCTCTCATGACGCCAGCGTTCCGCGGCACGCTCTGCGAATCTCCGCGCCTCTGCGTTCGTGGCTTCTTTCTTCGCTTTGGCGCTGCGCTGGTCGGCTGTAGACTGTCGGCAGTCCGTTAACATGCCCCATCTCATTCAACGCGTGACCATCCTCGGCACCGGCCTGATCGGTGGTTCGTTCGCCCGCGCTCTGCGCAAGTACACACCCGACATGCACATCGTTGCCTGGGATCGTCCCGAGGTAATTGTGCAGGCGAAACAATCGGGCGCGGTGGACGAAGGTTTCTACGAATCTCTGGAACCCGCCATTCGCCGCGCCGATCTCATTTATATTGCCTTGCCCATCGGTCACACGCTCGACCTGCTCCCCGAACTCGCGCAGCACGCCCCGCCGCACGCATTGGTCACTGACGCCGGCAGCACCAAGCAGCGCATTTGGCAAGCCGCCTCCGAATTATTTGTTGAGGAAGTTGGACCCATCTTTCTTGCGGGCCATCCCATGGCCGGGCGCGAACAATCCGGTTTCGCCCACGCCGAAGCAGACCTCTTCCAGGGCACTACCTACGCGCTTGTTGGCGCTGCGGACGATACTCATGACCCGCGCATCACCGCTTTCGTCAAAATTCTTGAGAAAATTGGCGCACGCCCCTTCTGGATTGGCGCACAGCAGCACGACTATGCTGTAGGCCTCGCTTCGCATCTTCCGCAGCTCGCCGCTATCGCGCTGGCGTCGTTCCTGTACGATCGCCTCGACGAAAACGGTTTGCCGATCACCCTGGCCGGACCCGGCCTGCGCGATACGTTACGCCTTGCCGGCAGCCCCTACTCCACCTGGCGCGATATCGTCCTCACCAATCGCGAAGTCCTTTCCGCCGCTCTCGACCTGTTCGCCCGTCGTCTCGACGACCTTCGCGAGCGCCTCGCCTCTCGCGACCTCGAAGCCGACTTCGAAGCCGCCAACGAACTCTACAAATTGCTGCGTTCCTTGTAGCACAGGCTTCACAGCTTGCGGAAAAACTCCTGTGGCACAGACACTCTTGTCTGTGCAGGCGAGCCAAATGCAGCAAAATCAGCACAGGCAAGAGTGCCTGTGCCACGAAATTCGTCTCTAGCCGACTTTTTCCGCAAGCTGTTCAGCCTGTGAGTGTCAGCCGTTTTAAATATGTGTTTATTTTAATTTAACTAATATATAATAATAGTAAGGAATACACACAGGCTAAAGCCTGTGCTACGACCTCCGCATGACTTATTACGAGCGGAAGCTTCCTCATTGGCAGCCGAAAGGCCAACATCTATTTGTTACCTGGAGACTGTACGGCTCCTTGCCCCACAGTGTCTTAGCGAAACTGCGAAGCGATCCGGAGGTGGAAAAAGGCAGAAGATTCCTCCAGTTCGACGCCGAGCTTCATAAAGTGGTCTCTGGTCCACACTGGTTGGATAAGCCAGAAATCGCGACCCTCGTCCAGCAGGAGATCCTCAGACTGGTGCAAGAAGGCTTGTGCATTGTGCACTCCTACGTGATTATGCCGAATCATGTGCATATGCTGCTGGATCCCAAGGTGGAGTTGAGGAACATCACAAAGGCGATCAAAGGCCGATCCGCGATCACCTGCAACCAAGTGTTGGGCCGAAGCGGTGAACACTTTTGGCAGGACGAATCTTACGATCATTGGGTCCGCAACGCGGAATCGCTCCGGAAAATTCAGGCTTACATTGAACGAAATCCGGTTTTGGCCGGTCTGGTAATCAAGCCCGCGGATTGGCACTGGTCAAGCGCGCACAAGTAGCACAGGCTTCAGCCTGTGTTTCCTTTTCTTCCTCACAGGCTCAAGCCTGTGCTACAAACTTCCCATGGACAAGCGTATTGGGTCTCCCGACGACGCTATCGCCGATCTTCGCGATGGCATGACTATTCTTATGGGCGGCTTTGGCCTTTGCGGCATTCCCGAAAAACTCATTGATGCGGTTCGGCGAAAAGGCACGCGCGATCTCACCATCGTTAGCAACAACGCTGGCGTGGACGGCTTCGGCATCGGCTTGCTGCTGCAAAATCGCCAGGTCCACAAAATGATTTCCTCGTACGTTGGCGAAAACAAACTTTTCGAGCAGCTGGTTCTCAGCGGGGAATTACAGGTGGAACTCAATCCCCAAGGTACACTCGCCGAACGTCTTCGCGCGGGTGGCGCGGGCATTCCGGCGTTCTACACGCCCACCGGCTACGGCACACTGGTCGCCGAAGGCAAAGAAACCCGGGATTTCGATGGTCGCCACTACGTTCTTGAGCGTGCCCTGCGCGGCGATTTCGCGTTTGTCAAAGCGTGGAAAGGCGATCGCATGGGCAACCTTGTCTACCGCAAGACCACGCGCAACTTCAATCCCATGATGGCCACCGCCGCCGATTATGTCATCGCCGAAGTGGAAGAACTGCTCGAACCCGGCGAGCTTCCGCCCGATCAAATCCACACGCCCGGCATTTTCGTAGACGCCATTTTCCAGGGCGCGCCCTACGCCAAGCGCATCGAAAAGCGCACCGTGAGGAAACCGTAATGGCTAGACTTAGGATCGGCGCCGCGCGGAGCGACTGGCGATGGCCTATACGGTGAGATCCTTCGGGTCGCAAACGGCGCGGCCCTCAGGATGACAGGTTCCGCGTTGGTCAGGCGACTAACACTGAATCATCCGGGCGTGATTCTGCTTTTCCACTGAAAACTGTAAACTGTCGACTGTAAACTGCCTTTATGCCTCTGACCGACGAACAAAAGCGCGAACGCATTGCCCGCCGCATCGCACTAGAACTGCGCGACGGCTACTATGTCAATCTTGGCATCGGCATGCCTACGCTGGTAGCGAATTATGTTCCTAAAGGCATGGATGTGATCCTGCAATCGGAAAACGGCATGCTCGGCGTCGGCCCCTATCCACTCGAATCCGAAGTCGATCCCGATCTCATCAACGCTGGTAAAGAAACCGTCAGCGAAATTCCTGGCACTGTTTATTTTTCTTCCGCCGATTCTTTCGCCATGATTCGCGGCGGCCATGTCGATCTCACGGTGCTCGGCGCGCTGCAGGTCGACGAAAAGGGGACGCTCGCGAATTGGGCCATTCCCGGCAAAATGTTGAAAGGCATGGGCGGAGCCATGGATCTGGTGGCGGGCGCGAAGCGTGTGTACATCGCCATGGAACACGCGACACGCGAGGGCAAGCCCAAAATCCTGAAGAAGTGCACGTTGCCGCTTACCGGCGTCGAAGTGGTCGACCACATCGTCACCGAACTGGCTTTCCTCGATGTGACTCCCGAAGGCCTGCTGCTCCGTGAAATTGCGCCCGGCACCAGCGTCGAACAAGTGCAATCGCTCACTGAACCCGAGCTGCTTCTTCCACCCAACGGCCCTGCCCTCATGCCGGTGTAGTTGTACAATGGGCCATGATTTTCACTCGCCGCCTTTGCGCGTTGCTGCTACTCGCGCTGCTCCTTCTTCCGCTCTCCACCATCAGCCAGGAGCTCGACGGCCCCACGCACATCTTTCGCGACACGCTGCTCGACAACATGACTGGCGCCTGGAATCTTACCGGCAAAGTGATGGGGCGAGACGCCACCCACGTGGTGCAAGCCGAATGGGTGCTCAATCATCAATTCTTCCGTATTCATGAGAAGGACAACACCAGCACCAACGTCAAGGTACCCTACGAAGCCATGGTCATGATCGGCTACGACAATGCCAGCGATCGCTATGTGGTTCACTGGACCGACGTCTACGGCGGCCGCTTCTCCGAAACCCTTGGTTATGGCGCACAGGTTGGCAACGAAATCCGGCTTGTTTTTGAGTATCCCGACGGCCCGTTCCACACTACCTTCCGCTGGCTACCCGACGCGCGCCGTTGGCAATGGCGAATGCAGAGCCGCGACAAAATGGGCAAATGGGTGGATTTCGCGGACCTGACTCTGACCCGTCTCAAACAATCCTGAGCTCGCGTTTGCTTGCACGCACATGAAGAAGATCACCCAGCCCCGCACCAAAAAGCGCTTCAGCAATCCCCACGCTCGCCCCAAATTTCCGGTGATCTCCGAACAAATGAAGGAATGGTCCGCCATGCTGCAAGGGGAACTCAACTCCTGGCCTGCCATCACCACCAGATCCATGTTCGGCTTCTTATTCTTCTATCGTCGTGGCCTGGTCTTCGCCGCACTGCCGCGCACACGCGGTTTTGATTCGCCCTCTTCGTTGGTTTTCAAGTTGCCGCCGCTAACGCCTGCTCTGCGGAAGCGGGTAGAACAGGATGCTCGCGTAGGGGTCAGCCACAAGGCCACCAGCAAGGGCTGGTTTTCCTTCGAACTCCGCAACGAAAGCGATCTGCGCGATGCGCTGTTTTGGGTGCACCACGCCTACGAAGGTGCCGGCAAATCTCTCAGATGACTGGCTCGGGACGCAAAAGAGAGATTCCTCACTCCGCGGACTACGTTCGGAATGACAGGGATGGGAGGTTTAGTTCTTGGTAACCCAAAGGGGCAACGCAACCCGTCACTCAACTCTCGTGCGCTAGACTGGGTAAAGCTACACAACAGGGCCGCCATGAAGCCAAACTCCATCGTGATTGTCAGCCTGCACTCCCCTAAAGAAAAAATCTGGGGCATCTTACTGGACCTCAATGTCAGTGGCGTCACGCTGCGCGGCATCGACCTGAATTCCTTCGATCATTTCGTCAACGAAATCAACCAGCTCGAGGCCGAACGCATGGGCCTGCCCACGGTTTTCTTTCCCATGACGCGAGTCGAGCGCATCTCCCTCGATGAGCCTTCGGGATCCATCCCCAGCATGGCGGAAATTTTCGAGCGCAAAATCGGCCGTACGTTGTTCGACTATTTGGCGCAATTTGCGTAGCGCCCGGTAGCACAGACTTCAGTCTGTGGCCTTGCTTTGATACTTTGCGTTTGGAAGCTCCTCGAAGGACAACGGGCGTAAAGCCACTGCTATAAAGGCGCACAGGCTCAAGCCCGTGCTACTAACTTTGAACTTTTCGGATTTCCCCGTAAACTCTATGGCAAATGAAAGGCCGCATCTGGACGGTACCCAATCAGATCACACTCCTGCGCCTGGGCTTCCTGCCGTTTTTTCTGATTCTGGTTTTTTATGAGCAGTATCGCTCGGCGCTAGCGGTATTGGTCCTAGTCGCCTTCTCGGACGCCTTAGATGGCTTTCTGGCTCGCCGGCTGCACCAGAAATCCGCGCTGGGCGCTTACCTCGACCCCATCGCCGATAAGTTGCTGCTTTCTTCTTCGTTCGTGGTTTTGGCCATGGCGAAGAAAATCGGCTGGTGGCTCACGATCATGGTGCTCAGCCGCGACGTTCTGCTTCTGGTAGTCGCCGCAGTGATCATCATCGTGCAGGGCTACCGGCCGTTTCCCCCGAGCCTGCTCGGCAAAGCCACCACGTTTTTCGAGATCGCGCTGGTTTTCTTTGTGGTGTATGCCGCGGGATATCCCAACGATCGCGCGCCGCAGCTCATCCACTATCTGTCTTATCTCGTCGCGGCCTGCGTCTGCGTTTCCGGCTTCCACTACGCGTTTTCCGTCGCCCGCCGTCTGCACACCGGCTGAAGGTCGGTAGCGCAAGTGTTGGTGGGATGTTTATACACCCGGAATCGCGTCGGAATAGTGCAACACCATCATAGCGAAACTGGCAATGACCACGATGCCCGCCAGCCAACCCAAGGCATAGGCCTGTGTGCGCTCGCGTCCAGGTTCCGGCAAGCGGTCGGCGAAAACTCTTCCCAGCAGGAACCCTGATACCAACCCGCCAAAGTGCGCCAGATTATCCGTGCGCAGTCCGCCGGCGAGAAACCCAATGGCGAAAATCGCAATCACCCACGAGATCAATCGCGAACGCAATTCCTTCATTTGTACGCCGCCGCGCTTTGTAGTGATGGCGATCAGCAAACCGATGATTCCCAGCAATGCTCCGCTGGCGCCCACGGAAAAGTGCCCGGCCAACGCGCTGAGCACAAAGCCCACCACACCCATCACCACATACAAAAACAAATAGCGCGCCGACCCGTACACTTCCTCCACCATCGGTCCGATGTCCACCAGCACAATCATGTTGAAGCCGATGTGGATTAAGCCGCCGTGCAGAAACATCGCGGTCACCAAGCGGTACCACTCATGGCCTCCGAAAATCATCGGGCCCCACGACGCGCCCAGGCGGTACATAGTTTCTCCGTCCATGCCCCACAAAAGCGACGACACGCCAAATTTCCCGGCGTGCATCACGCCCATCATCTCCGCGCCAAACATGATGATGTTAACAATAAGGATCACAGTGGTGGCCGGCGCGTGCCCGCCGAAAAACTCGCTTAGCCCTTTGCTCCACACCGCCAAACCGAAGCGCAAATTCGTGCCGCATTGATGGCATCGTGTGGCGTTGATGCCCACCAAGGCGCCACACGCCGGGCAAAGCTGCGGGCGCCGCTCGCCCTTTCCAAATATTCCGCCAAACATTTTTTTCAGGCGCTCTGCGCGCATCTGCCACTGATAGGGAAGGGCCAACACTCCTCCTTGCAGCCGTATTCTGGCGTTCCTATAATACCGGAATCGCGCCTTTCGTACCGGCGCGCAACCTTATGGACAAATTTGAAGAACTGGGCCGCCGGCTCGACGAAGAATTAACCCGCCTTCGCAAATACGTGGAAGACGAAGTCGCTCCCGAAACCGAAAAACGGACGGCGCAATTCCTCCGTGAAGTCTCTGAGAAGTTGGCGGAAGCCTCGCGCAAGCTGGAATCGCGGGTGGCCGCGCGCAATCCGCAGAACTCGCAGCAGCAGCCGAAATCGTGACGGGCTCCCGGCTATCGCTGCTGGTTTTCTCTGGTTCCTTCGCACTTCTCTCCATTGGATGTGCCCACAAGCGGCAGGTTGCGGCCGCTCCGCCCACGGCGCCTCCGTCCACTGCGCCCCCCACAAGCACCGCGCCCAGTGCGCCGTCCCGTCATCCGAAAACGCCGCCCGCTCCTGCGCCGGTGGGCTATAGCGAAGAGGGTAACGCTTCCTGGTACGGTAATCCGTTCCATGGGCGCCGCGCTTCCAATGGCGAAGTCTACGACATGTACAAGCTGACCGCGGCGCATCGCACCTTGCCGTTCGACACCATGGTGCGCGTCACCAATCTGAATAATGGAAAATCCACCGTTGTGCGGATCACCGATCGTGGCCCCTTCGTGGAAGGCCGGATCATCGACTTGTCTCTGGCCGCGGCTCGCGAAATCGAATCTGTTGGACCGGGAGTCGTGCCCGTTCGCCTGGAAGTCGTGGGCAATAATGTGGACGTGGCCGCGCTCACGGCTGGCTTCTTTACCGTGCAGGTCGGCGCGTTCCGCGAACTCGCCAACGCTGAGCGCTTGCGTGACCGCCTGAGCGTAACCTACTCTCCCATCTTTATTCAGAAGTATGATTCTCCCGAAGGCACCTTCTATCGCCTGCGCGTCGGCAAAGTCTCTGGCGAAGACGCCGCCAAAGAGCTTGCCCTGAAGTTGCGCACCCAGGAAGGTTTCACGACTCTGGTGTTTCGCCTCGATGATGAGACTTCCACAGGAGCGAACTGATGGACGAGAATTGCCTGTTTTGCAAAATTGGCGCCAAGAAAATCCCCTCAAAAATCGTGTATGAGGACGACGATGTCTTCGCTTTCGAGGATATTTCCCCCCAGGCGCCCACGCACATTCTGATCTGCCCACGCAAACATTTCGGCGCATTACATGACGCGTCACATGAAGACCAAGCCATGTTGGGCAAGTTGCAGCTGATAGCCGCAAAGCTGGCCAAGGAACGCAATCTGCTCGGCGGTTATCGCACCGTGCTCAACAACGGCAGCGGCGCTGGGCAATCTGTCTTTCACCTGCACCTGCATCTTCTCGGCGGCCGCAATTTCCGTTGGCCTCCCGGCTAATCTACAATGCTAGGCGCTCGCTGACACCGTGATCGCCCGGCTGTCCTTCTGAGGAGCGCGGTTTGCGACGAAGGCTTGCCCCGAGGCACGAGGGGATCTCAACGTAGAATTCGTGCGACATTGAAATTTTTGCAGTATCCGTCTGTTTGGAGGCCTCATGCAAATTCGTTCGATCATCCGCTCCGCGGCGCTCGCCACGCTCGTGCTGACTCTGCAGCCGCATGCGATCGCGCAGCAAGCCGCCACCGCCGCAAAGCCCGGCGAACTTACCGTCGATCGCATTTTTAGCCAGCCAAGCCTCAGCGGGCGGCTCACGCGCGGCATCGCCTGGTCTCCCGACAGCAAGCGTCTGACGTATCTCGAGGCCAAAGGGAATGGGCGCGAAGCAAAAACGGAGCTGTGGTCGCTCGATGTGACTTCTGGTGAACGCTCCGTGCTGATTCCTGCGGACAAGCTCGAGAATATTTTTCCGGCGCCACCCAGTCATCAGTCGCAAGCCACGGGCGCCGGCCGCCACGCGCCGTCGCAATATCAGTGGGCGCCGAATGGCGAAGCGATGCTGTTTGAAGGACCCAATGCTCTGGCGTGGTACGACCTGAAGACGCAAGCGGGCCGCATCCTAGTATCCGGCAAGGACGAACTGGGCGACGTGAAAATTTCGCCCGATTCAACATACGTCAGTTTCGTGCGCGATCATAACCTGTGGGTCGTCAGCATCGCCGACGGCAAAGAACACGCCATCACCACCGCCGGTACCGAACAGTTCCGCAAAGGCGAACTCGACTGGGTGTACCCCGAGGAACTCGACCTCTATACCGCTTACTGGTGGTCTCCCGATTCTTCGTCCATCGCCTATCTGCAAATGGACGAAGAGAAGGTCTCGCAATTTTCTCTGCTGAATTTTGAGTCGTACACCGGAGAAGCGGAGTTGCAGCGCTATCCGGTGGCCGGTGGCACCAATCCTACGGTGCACGTTTACGTGGTATCGCTGAAGGGCGGCGAACCGCGGCGAATGGATACCGGCTCGGACAACGATATTTATCTTCCTCGCGTGAATTGGACTCCGGATTCCCGCCATGTGGCGATTCAGCGCCTGAACCGGGATCAAAACGTGCTCGATCTTCTGCTGTTCGACGTTGCCACCGGAAAGTGCTCCACGCTGCTCACGGAAAAAGACCAGTATTGGATCAACGTCCATGACGATCTGTACTTCTTCAAAGATAACAAGCGCTTCCTGTGGTCCAGCGAGCGCACCGGCTATCGTCACCTCTATTTATACGATCTGAATGGCACAGAGATCGCGCAGGTTACCAGGGGCAATTGGGAAGTGACTCATGTCGAGGGCGTCGATGAGCCCAAATTGTGCGTTTATTTTACCGCAACGGAGAAATCGCCCATCGAACGCCATCTCTATCATGTGAATCTCGATGGCACCGGTTTTGGCCGCATCACCAAGGAAGACGGCTTCCACATGGTAACCCTGTCGCCCTCCGCCGATTATTTCGTGGATATGTACTCGAACGCGAACACCCCGCCGCGCCAGGATCTTTATCGTATGGGCGCACCCGTCGAGGTCGAGGCCAAAGCACGCACTGGCGGTGCCGCGACTGCCGACGGCGCCAAGGTTGCGACCATCAACGAGAACAAGGTGGCAGAACTCGCGCAATATCACCTATCGCCCGTCGAGTTCTTCACGGTGAACGCGCGCGATGGCGTTCCCCTAAACTGCTTCATGATCAAGCCGCCGAATTTCGTTCCCTCCAAAAAGTATCCGGTGATTGTCTACACCTACGGCGGTCCACACGCGCAGGTCGTCGTGAACGCGTGGCAAGGGGCCAATCTGCTATGGCACGAATTGATGGCGCAGAAGGGCTATATCATTTTTGCGCTGGATAACCGCGGCTCTGCGGGACGCGGCCATGTTTTCGAGGAGCCCATCCACTATCGCTTCGGCATACCCGAATTGAACGACCAGCGCGATGGCGTGGCCTGGCTACAGAAGCAAGCTTACGTAGATCCACAACGCATCGGCATTTGGGGTTGGAGCTATGGCGGGCACATGACGCTGCACGCCATGTTTGAAGCGCCCGACCTGTTCAAGGTAGGTTTTGCCGGCGGCCCGGTCACCGACTGGCATTTCTACGACACCATCTACACCGAGCGCTATATGGGCCTGCCGGAGCAGCACGAGAACGAATACAAGGAATCGTCGCCCGTGAGCCACGTCGACGGCTTCAAAGGGAAATTGCTGATTGCGCAAGGGACGGGCGACGACAACGTGCACTACTCCAACACGCTCTCGCTCATCAACGACCTGATCAACCGCGGTGTCTACGTCGAAGTGATCGCGGCACCCGGCCGCGGCCACGGTGTCAGCGACCCGCCGGCGCGCAAAATCGTCTTCAACCGCGTCACGCAATTCTTCCTGGATAATTTGTAATTCCGATAGATCGAGCACGCCGACAAATGTGTCCGGCAGTTGCGGGAGGGCTGGGAGCCGTCGTCTTCAGACCCAGAACATTCGGAATTGTCATCCCGACGCCGGGGTTTGGCCGAAGGATCTCAAGCTCAGGTTAAATCGATATTGGTGACCGCAGCAGTAGCGCATCGGCTGAATCCTTCACTGTGTTCAGGATGACAGATCCGATAGCTCCGCTCTAATTCGCCGGGGCGAGCCTACTTCGTGTCTAAGTCCACGTCCTTGATGGGCAAATCCCAGTGCGCATCGAGGATCTCGAAGCGCCGCTGTTCTTCCTTCTTATAGGTTTCCTGGTCCGGGAACATCTGCTTCAGCAGCGCCGAAGAATCGTAGCCGTCGTTGGCCACAGCGGCATTCTTGAACACAATCGTGACGCGATAATCCCAGCGGCCATCTTCGGTGGTGTGATACACGGGCGCCACTGCGGAGACCTTCAGCATCCGCCCCATCTCCACTTCTTTCTTTAGCAGTGGGTAATGATTTTTCTTGAAGAGCGCGATGAATTCGTCCGCATGGCCCCATTTCGCTTTGTAGTAGTACTCGATCACGTACGGCTTATCGGTGAGCGGGCCGCTTTGCGCGCGCGCGTGCCCAATCACACCAAACGCGAGGATCACCGCGGCGATCAACAATCCCACTAAGAGTACGGTGCGAAACCACGACGGTTGGTGCATAGCATTCTCCCTGACTTTTTGCGGATCGCCCGAATTGTAGCGCGAATTGCGCTTCTCGCCGTAGCAATCTCATCACGCTTCCACCGTACCGGAAGGCTTCCTACTTCTAGTACGCCGCGCGGGTCAACCGGTCACGAATCGCCGTCCACTCGCGCGTTTCCGGCGGCAGTTCCACAGCAATCCAATCGAGTCCGCGCCGGTCCAACTCGTGAAGCACCCCATAAAGCTGCGCCGCGTACGCTTCCGGTTGCTGGGGCATGCGAATGGTCTCGGCTGCGTGCCCTTCCTGCTGCAGCCATAAATATGCACCCCGCCCTCGTTCCGGCAAATGCGCGCGTTTCACCAGCAGTACCCGCGTGCGCGGGCTGTAATGCTTCTTGTGCAGGCCGGGCGAACGATGCGCGGGCTCCGCAGACTCATTACTTGTTACCGCGTCTTCCACGAAAGCCATGCCCGGACGCAGCACCTCCAAACCGTCCTTGGTCACCGCTACTACGGTCGACTCCAATCCCACTTCGCAGGGTCCACCATCCAACAGAAAAGGTGTTTCGGCGCCGAATGCTTCGCGCACATGCGCGGCTGTCGTAGGCGAAAGGTGGGTGAAACGATTCGCGCTGGGAGCTGCGATAGGCACACCCGCCGCGCGCAACAGTTCCAGCGCCATAGGATGACGTGGCATGCGCAATCCTACGGTGGACAGCCCGGCGGTCACTTCCTCTGGAATCGCCGCTTTCTTCGGCACCACCAGGGTTAGCGGACCCGGCCAATATTCCCGGGCCAGCTCGTCGGCTTCTTCGCTCCACTCCGCGGCCAATTCGCGGGCCTGCTCAATGCTGGCCACGTGCACGATCAACGGGCTGGTCATCGGCCGCCCTTTGAGCGCATAGATCTTCTTCACCGCCGCGGCGTCCAGCGCATTCGCGCCCAAACCGTAGACCGTCTCGGTGGGAAACACCACCAGCCCGCCCGACTGGAGAATCTCCGCCGCTTTTTGAATTTCCTGCTGGGTCGCCATAGCTTTTACCGATTGTCGCAGATTTGTCACCCAGGAACGATTCGGGGTAGTCTAGGAATCTCAGTACTAGACCCAAGAAAAAGGAAACACTACAGTTTCCGCGCGCGTATCATGCCCTGGGGGGAGTTGTGCCTATCAAGTATTTCGTTTCAATGTTTGCCCTTTTCCTGCTGCTGGGGTCCGCCACCATGGCGGCCAACAAATCCGAAGTGGTGTTCGAGGGCAAGCCTCACATGGAATTCAATTGTCCAGCCAACGTGCCTTTGCACCTGCACCTGCGCTCGGGCGAAATTCTGATCCTTGGCACCGACGACAACAAAATCACGGTGGACCTGGCCGGAAGGAATGTCGACAAGATTCAGGACGTGAAGGCCAGCCTCGCGCTCACCGACAATAGCGCGGAGCTGCATCTCACTGGCGGCCCGAAAAATGAGCTGCAAATCATCATTCACGTGCCGAAAAATTCCGACCTTACCGCGCGCATTTTCGCCGGTCAGGTGGATGTTCAGGACGTCATCGGGAACAAGGATTTTGAGCTTCACGCCGGCCAATTAACCATCACCGTGGATAAGCCGGAAGATTATGGCCACGTAGACATTTCCGTGAACGCCGGGGAACTGGATGCGGAAGTGTTCGGCGATTCCAAGGGCGGCTTGTTCCGGTCCTTCTCGCACGATTCCAACGGCAAGTACAGTCTGCGGGCGCACGTCGGGACCGGCCAACTCAGCGTGCGCTGAGTTGACAATCCGCTCATCGTCCCTCACTGCCCATTCTTGGGAAGGTACTGCGCGGGAATGGGATTTTCCGGAGTCTCGCCGGTCCAATACACGTCGACCACCCACCAACGGGTGCCATCGTTGAATAGCTGAATGCTGTTGATGCCGCGCTCGAAAGGCTTGCCATCGGGCATTTGCCGCGATTCGTAGGTGCTGAAGATGTGGGTGATGCTTCCGAACGTCTCCACTTGGCGCGCAATCTCGCGTTCGTAGAACGCATGTTCCTTGAAGTATTTTCCGGCGCCATCGACATAGTCTTGCACGCTCATCACTTTGTAGCTCAGCGGCGCGTCTTTGGCCGCGTCCTTCTTTTTGAACGTAGCGATCAGCTGAGCTTCCGGAATAAACAGGGAGCGGAAGCGATTCCAATCGCGGTCCCCTGCGGGTCCACTGATCGAGTCGTAAAGCGCGGCTACAATGGCATCTCGAGTAGCAACATCCACTGGGCGCGCCACAACGGATGCGGCCGAAGCCGCCGGCTTGTCCGTCTGCCCGAAGGTCATGCCGGGGATCACTAACAGAATCGCAAACAATAATCTCCGTCTCAAAGCGCGCTCCTTTTTTGGGCAAAGGTAGGTCGCGCGGACATGCTTCGCGCGCCAGTGCCATAACCCGGCGAAGCATCGTACACCAGGCGTTTCCGCGCTGTCTTAGAAATGTTTTGGCGATGCAGAGGAAACTCGCCGCGCGGCTGCAGGTAACCCCGGGTGGTCAGGAATTTGCGGGGAACCAAAAGGCAGGCGCAGCCATTTGGAAATCGAGGTAATGGTTGCCCGCGAACGTGCCGTGGGACTCGCGTTTTTCGGAAGTGGACGGCGGAGCCAGACCGCGCACTGGTCCAGCCACTGCTGCGCATCAACGGCGAGCGATTTCCCCACGGCGCGCCAATACGCCATAAATTCGGCGAACACCGTAGGCTTGGCAAGCGCAGGTTTCGGCGTAGGCATTTTCTTCGGGGCGGCTGGGCGGCTCGCCGGCACACGGGAGGACCGGACCGCCGCAGCAGGCTCCGCTCCCATCGCAGCCTTCGGCAACTGCGCCACCGGATATTTTCTGGGCGGCAGCCCAACGATTGGCGCGACCGCTTCCGCAACGATTTCCGGCGCAGGCGCAAGGGCACTGGCCGTGGGTTCCGGTGCCGGCTTTGGCGCCAAGGGTTTGGGCCAATCCTCCTTCGAGCGCCCGATAGCCGCACTCAGTTTCGGGAAGGGAATTAGGCGGCAAAAGGTGTCGGAGCGAAACGCGTCGGCTTCTTCCTTGGTTTGCGTGACCAATTCAAACTGCTGTGCCACATGCAGAATATCGCCGTTGGTGACGGAATCGCGGCGATCCGCGTAGGTTGCCAGCAGCGCATGCTCGCACAGCAGGTGAATCACGCGCGGAATGCCTTCGGAATAGCGGTAGATTTCGTCCACCGTTTCTTGCGGGAAGACCATCGCTCCCCCCGCGCCCGCACCGCTCAACCGCGCGCGAATGTATCCCGCGGTTTCTTCCGGCGTTAGCGGCCGCAGCTTGCAATGGCAGGTGATGCGCTGCCGCATTTGCGCCAGCTTGCGCCACTTCAGCTTTTCTTCCAACTGCGGCTGTCCCGCCAACACCAACTGCACCAACTTGACTCCCGATTCCTCCAGATTCAGCAGCATGCGCAATTCGTCGAGTCCTCGGCTGGTCAGTCCTTGCGCTTCGTCCACGAGGATCACCGGGCAATCGCCCAGCCGGTGCCGGGCCACCAGCCATTCCTTGAGCGCGACCAGTAGATCGCTCTTGTGCTGCGAATCGCAGGCCACACCAAAATCGCGCAGGATCAGCCGCAGCAAATCCATCGACGGCACCAGCGTATGAAACAGGTACGCGCTGGAATACTTCTGCTTTTGCAGCCATTCCAACAAGTAGTGCAGGATGGTGGTTTTGCCGGTTCCCGGTTTTCCCGTAAGAACCATTAGCCCTTGCCGGGCTTCAATGCCAAACACCAGTTGCGACAGCGCTTCATCATGAACCGGGGTGGAGTAAAACGTTTTGGGATTGGGCGAGACCTGGAACGGATTTCGCTGTAATCCGAAATGTCCAAAGAACTCTTCGTACATGGGTACCCAGCCGCTAATCAGCGATTTACGTACATTGAGCGGAGCGCTGATTCTATGTGAAGGTAGCCAGCTGCCGCAATCGAAAGATGCGTGTAAGAGAGTACTAAGGTGGTTCTACGTGTACTAGGTCAGCTAGGAGTGTTCAGTCGATGCCCTGAATACGTAGACTCACCAATTGGTCGATACTCAGGTTTTGCATGCCGCGCGACTTCAGTCCGGAAATATATTCGGGTGTGACGCCATGAATTCGCATGGCGATCAACTGATCTGGATCGGGATGTTTGTAGCCGAGCGCCTGGACCTTCGCGATAAATTCCGGCGACACGCCGTGAATGCGAAATGCGATGAGCTTCTCGATCGCCACATGATCGTATCCTTCCTTCTGCAGCTGCTGGATGAACTCCGGCGTAGCGCCGTGGATACGCATGGCGATCAAATCGTCATCGGTAGGCTGATAACCGGATTTGCGCAGAAAACGCACCATTTCGGGGGTGACCCCGTGAATGCGAAAGGCCACCAGCTTGTCGCAATCGCTGGCGTCGATTCCGGCGTCGCGAAGTTCATGGATGAATTGCGAATTTACTTTGAAAATGCGGAAGGCGATCAGTTTATCGGTGTCCAACCCCTGCAGATGCTCTCCCTTCATCTCCTTCGCGAAATTCAGGCTCACGTCCAGCACCGCCAGGGAGAACTGCTTCTCCGGATCGATGCCGGTGAATCCCAATGAATTCATCTCCGAGACGTATTTGGAATCGGCTAAAAAATGGAAGGTACCCGCGCCTTCCCCGTTCTCCAGATAGCCTTCGCAATCAAAGCGTCCGGCGTCGCGGTTGATGGTGAACTTCACTTCCTGCTTGCCCGCTTTCGCCGTGTCCAGGCCTACAAACACGCTGAGTGGCCAGTCCGAGGAATGCGTGGAGGAATTGCCATGCTGGTGATGAATCAGCGTGAACTCCACCTTGCCGGGCTCATCGCTGTGTTCCATGGTCCACGTGCCGCGGAAATCTTCAGCCGCGCGGACCGCCCATCCCGCCAGAAGCGTGCACACCACCAGAATGTAGGCCGTGAGGCCCTCACGACGGTTCATGTTGTTCCTCCTGATTTACTTTTCGGCGTCGAACACGCCAGCGTGTTTCAGCGCAATCAATTTATCCAGAGTCAGATTGTTGAAGCCGTGGCTTTTTGCCTTGGCGATAAATTCCGGGGTGATCCCCTGGACTTTTGCGCCAATGGCTTCGCCCGCATCCGGCTTGAACCCTTCCGCTTGCAGTTCCTTCAGATACTCCGGCGTTACTCCCTGCACTTTCATACCGATGAGTTCACCGGAATCGAACTTCAGGCCCAGTTGTTGCATTTCTTTCACGTACTCCGGGGTCACCCCTTGCACTTTCATGCCGATGATGTCGCCGGAATCGACGTTCAGCCCCAGCGCGCGCATTTCCTTGACGTACTCGGAGGTCACGCCTTGTACTTTCATCCCAATAATGTCGCCGGAGTCAGCCTTCAGCCCCAAGCTTCCCATTTCTTTCACATATTCTGGCGTTACGCCCTGGACCTTCATGCCGATCACATCATTGGCGTCCAGATTTTCTCCGGTCGCCGCGCTCATTTCCTTGATGTACTCCGGGGTGACGCCTTGCACTTTCAGCCCGATGAGCTGGTCGACGTCGACCTTGCCGTCTTTCGAGGTGATGTACGGCTTCATCGCGCGCGCGTAATCCCCGGTCACGCCTTGCACCTTCAACGCGATCAGTTCATCGACAGACAAGTTGGTCAAGCCTGCCGAGCTCAACGAGTCGATGTAACTCTGCGCCTTTTGCGGAGCCGCGTTCGCTTCGGATTCCTGTTGGGGCTGGGGATTGGGACTGGGGGTTGGAGTGGCGAAGACGGCGAGGCGGGACGCATGCAGCACGGTGGAAGTGACGGCCCTCGATACCGTTGCCGATACCACATCCTTGGTGAGGTTGGTTGCCTGCGCAGCAATGGCTGCATTCGCGTTGACCGTTACGGGACTCGAGGATTGCGCGCGCACCTGATGCACGCTACCCAACAGCGCGCCTCCTGCCAGAAGCGCCGCGGAAAGGCAGAGCACGCCCGCGGATAAATTGGCGCCGCGAATCGATTCCGCTTTGGTGTTGGCACCGAGCAAACGCGCCACACGCTGCACAAGCGGGCTGCGGTTTGCAGCCATGGCCAGTTGCGGAGCTGCGGTGGTTTCTGCCATGCGCGCCAGCGCATGTGCGTAGGCGACCGGACTGCCGCACAGCCTGACGGCCTCGTCGTCGCAGCAGTGCTCGCGTTCGGCGCGAACGCGTTTTCCGAGCCACCATACGGCCGGATGGTAGAAAAGCAGGGTTTCTACGCACACTTGGAACAGATTGACGAACGCGTCGTAACGGCGAATGTGCGCCAGTTCATGCGCGATCACCGCTTCCAGCTGCGCTTCGGTCAAGCCGCTCAACGCGCTAACCGGGAGAAGTACGACCGGGCGGATCCAGCCCGCCACAGCAGGCGCATCAAGATGCAAGCTCTCGCAATAGCGGACGACCCGCGTCAGCCCCATGCGCTGCCGCAACGATTCGCAAATTTGAAGCAAGTCATCGGTGACCGGGAGGGTTTCTTTCCGGCGCAAACGTTCGACCAGCAGGATGCCGCCGGCAGAGCGCAGGCTCAGCAGAACGACGCCCGCGAACCACACTTCCACCAGCCACAGGAAATAGGGCGGAGCGCTGGGCTGGTGTTGCGCGCGGTTCTGTGTGAAATGTGCGATCGTGGCCGGCGCAGCAGCCGATGTGGGCTCTGTTGCAGAATGCTGGGCGGTCACCGGCGCCTCGGCCACGGCCTGCTCTTGCGCGCGGAAGAACACAATGGTGGCTGCCGGAGCGGCGAGCATCAGCGCTAACGTCGCGACACCCACGGCATACCGGGAAGCAGCGGTGCGGCACAGCGCCATCGCCATATAAGCCAGCGCTGCCAGCGCCGTCCCCTGCCACAGAAAATGCAACAACGCCAGCGCCAGCAGCCGCAATGTCGCCGGAGAAAGCCACGGAGTAAGGAGCGTCATCGTATTTTCCTTTCGTGTTCGTTGAGCAGTCGCCGCATTTCTTCAATCTCTTCCTTGTTGGCCTTGCGACCGGAAAGCGCATGCATCATCAGTTCGCTGGCGGAGCCATCGAACACGCGCTGGAGCACGTCTTGCGCCAGGTCGCGCTTGGTCTTCTCTGCCGGTTGCTCCGCCTCGTACACGTGTGCCCGTTGTTCTTCGTTGCGGCGCAGGGTGCCCTTGGCGGTCATAATTTGCATTAACTTTAAGACGCTGGTGTAGCCAATTGGTCTTTTGTCGTGGAGCGCCTGGTGCACCTCGCGAACGGTGGAGGGCCCGCGCTCCCAGAGAACATGGAGAATTTCCAGCTCGGAAGAGGTGGGTTTGCGATGAGTGAAAGTAGCCATGGGGCGAGGCTACTACGAAGGAGTTCGTAGTGTCAACGAAAATCTTCGTAGTTTCGTAGGCTTGGTGGAGGCGGCAGCAGGGCTGCCGCTGCGCGTGCGCTAGCAGAGTTGAAATTGCGAACCGGTGGGAGCTGGGCTCCCGCACTCCAGACGCCAAAAGGTGTGCTACAGGGTGAGTCTGGCGCTATTGGCGGACTAAATCGCGGGCAGTGGGTTTCAAATGGATGGCATCGAGACTGGCGGCGTCCCAGCCTCCGCCCAAGGCCTTCACTAGCAGGACCGCGGTGACCAGCCTTTGGCCCTGGATGATAGCCGCTTCTTGTTCGTTGCTTAGCAGATTCTGCTGGGCGGTCACCACATCCAAATAGTTGACCAGGCCGCCGACGTAGCGCGAGGTGGCAATGTCCACCTGCTTCCTCGCGGAATTCACCGCATCCGCCTGCGATTGGCGCGCGGCCGCCAGCACTTCCAGGCCGGTGATGTTGTCCTGCACTTCGCGAAATGCGTTCAGAACCGTGTCGCGATAGTTGGCCACGGTGGCGTCGTAATTCGCCTGCTGATATTGCACCTGGGCGTGCAACGCGCCGCCGGAAAAAATGTCTTGAGCCACATTTGCGCCGAGGGCCCAGAAACCGCTCTCGGCATTCACCAGCCGCGAAATGTATTGTGAGTTCCATCCACCCTGCCCATAGAGCTGCAGTGACGGATAATACGCAGCCTTCGCAATGCCGATCTGCGCATTCGCAATGGCCATTTGCCGTTCCGACTCGGCAATGTCCGGACGGCGCTCCAGCAGATCCGAGGGAATCGCGGAGTCAATACCGGGTGGCTCGGCAGTAAGTTCGCGGGATACCAAATGGAAATCCGGCGCCGGCTTGCCGACCAATACCGCAATGGCGTCTTCGAACTGCTTGCGGGTCTGTTGCAGAAGGGTCGCCTGCGTGCGCGTGGTGTTCAGCAACGTTTCTTCCTGGGCCACATCGAGCCCCGACGCAACGCCGCCCGAGTGCCGCGATTCGACGAGTTGCAAGCCGCGTGTCAGCGTTTCCACGGTGCGATTGGTGATGCCTATTTCGCTGTCCAACTCGCGCACCGTGAAATAATCCGCAGCCAGCTCCGCGGTCAGCACCAGGCGCACATTTTCCAAATCCGCGGCATTCGCTTGATAAGCGGCCTGCGACGCTTCAATGGTACGGCGCCGCTGCCCGAACAAGTCCACCTCATAGCTTACGGTGAAGGGAATGTAGTAGTTGCCCTGAGTCACGGAACCAGCAATTGGGCTCGACGTGCCGGTTGGCCTGTTTGCGGAGTAACGCTCGACGCTGACGGAGGGGTCAACGCCCACGGTGGGGAAAAGCGTGGCGTTTTGCACCGCGGCTGAGGCACGCGCCTGATTGAAATGCGCCACCGCCACCTGCAGGGTCTGGCTCGAAGCGAGCAGCTCGCTTTCCAGGCTGTCCAACTCGTCGTCGTGAAACAGGGTCCACCAGCTCGTTTTTGGTACGGAATCTTTCGGCTGCGCTTGCCGCCACGGTGCGGAGATTTGGTAGCTCGCCGGAACGGGCGCCGCCGGCCGCTTGTAGTTTGGCCCCACGGTGCAGCCCGCGCTGAACAAAGCGACCAGCAAGCCGATACGCATCGTGTTTCGGCGCTTAATTACCAGGGGACCGACGTTCATCAGGGTTTCTTCCCGGGTGCGCTCGCCGGGCTGGACGGCCCAGGCTGCGCGTTGGCAGGTGCACCTGTTGGTGTGGGCGGTGTAGCGGCATTGCTGGGTGAGGCCGCTGGTGCCAGCGGATTCGCAACTTGCTTCACGTGTACTTCCTCACCGTTTTCGATGGAATCCGGCGGATTCAGCACGATCCAGTCGTCGGGTTTTAATCCCGTGAGCACTTCGAGGGAAGTGCCATAGTCGCGACCGATGGTGAGGGCCTGCAGGCGCACGCGGTTGTTCTCGACCACCACGGCGCGCAGACCTTCGGAGCGGAACAGCAGCGCGTTTACCGGCACCTGCAGTCGTTCGTTTTGCACGTGAACCTGCAAATGCACCTGCGCGTACCCGCCGGGAAGTAACTGGCCGGATTTGTTCGGCACGTCTACTTCGGTCAACAGCGTTCGCGAGGCCAGATCGATGGCTTCCGCAGTGCGCACCACCTCCCCTTGAAATTTCTGCCCGGGGTATTGCGCCAGCTCGATGTAAGCGCCCAAGCCCTTATGAATCGCAGGAGCGTACGCTTCCGGCACATTCACGTACAGGCGGATGGGATCGGTCTGCGCCAGATAAAATAATTGCTGCGAAGTTCCGCCATTGCCGGCGTTGATCAGCGTGCCGATATCCACGTTTCGTTGCGTGATCACTCCGCTGAACGGCGCATACACTTTCTGGAACGATTTCAATTCCTGCAGCCGCCGCACATTGGCTTGCGCGGATTGCACAATGGCGCGCTTCGCTGCCAGGTCGCCGGCTGCGTTGTCCACTTCCTGCTTGGAGACGCCGTCGGTCTTCAGCAAATCGCTGTAGCGCGTATCGGTGATTTGCGACAAATGCTCGTTGGCCTGCGCGGTGACCAGGTCGGCCTTGGCCTGATCCAGTTGCTGGTCCACTTCCGGCGTGTCGATGTCTGCCAGCAACTCGCCGTTCTTCACGCGGCTCCCGATGTCGTGATACCACATCCGCAGGTATCCGTTGGTGCGCGCATAAATTGGCGATTCCACATAAGCTTGTAGCGTCCCAGGCAGCACCAGATCTTCCGAAGTTCCCTGTGACGCGGGGTGAATCACGGCCACGCTGGGCACCGCCAACGCTTCCGTATCTTTTGCCAGCGCCTGGAACTGCGTGCGCCGCTGCAACATCACCACCGCGCCCAGCACCACCAGCGCGACCACGACGATGAAAAACACGAAGAACAGCGACCCTTTCTTCGTCGGCTTTCCGCCCGTTCCGTATTCGCCTGCTTGCGAACCCTCGTTCATGTTGAGCTGCCTCACCCCGCCGTAATCCTTATGTTAACGCTACCCCGCCTTGTAGCGCGCGTTGCCGCTTGCGTTCGGTCCTGCCGTGAATGATCGAAAAGACGCAGGGCACAAAGAACAAAGTGGCCACCGTAGCAAACAGCAATCCGCCGATTACCGCGCGGCCCAGTGGCGCGTTCTGTTCGCCGCCTTCGCCCATACCGATGGCCATGGGCACCATGCCGATGATCATCGCCAGCGCGGTCATAATCACCGGACGAATACGCACGAAGCCGGCGTCCAGCGCCGCGTCGACCGCAGTTTTTCCTTCGTTCAACTGTTCCCGCGCGAACGAAACCATCAGAATGCTATTCGCGGTCGCCACGCCCATGCACATAATTGCTCCGGTGAGCGACGGTACGTTTAACGTGGTGCGCGTGAACAAGAGCATCCAGCAGATTCCTGCCAGAGCGCCAGGCAACGCGGTGATGATGATGAAGGGATCGAGCCACGACTGGAAATTCACCACGATCAGCAGGTATGCCAGCACAATCGCGCCGATCAGTCCGACGCCGAGTCCCAGGAAGGAAGTGGTCATGGTTTGCACCTGGCCACGGATGACGATGCGGCTGCCGCGAGGCAGTTCCTTGCGGATGGCGTCGACACGCTTGGTGACTTCGTCCGCCACCGATCCCAAATCCCGGCCGGAAACCGAGGCGTACACATTGATCATCGGCTGCACGTTGTAGTGCGAGATAGAGGCGGGACGCGCCACCGTGGAAGTGGTGACCAGGTTCCCGAGAATCTGCGGCTGGACGTTGGAGCCTCTCCCGGTGACCGGAGTGTTCTGCAATTCCTGGTAATTGTCGACGCGGTATTGCGGCGTCTGGACCGCCACGTTGTAGCTGACGCCGTTCCTGGGATCGAGCCAGAAATTCGGAGCGGTCTGGAAGCTGGAAGAGAGGGAAATGAGCACGTTTTGCGCCACGTCCACCGCTTGCATACCTACGTATTGCGCGCGGGTGCGGTTAATGTCCAGGTATAACGTGGGCGAATCGAAGGCTTGTTGCACGTGCACGTCTACGGCGCCCGGTATGCGGCGAATTTCGTCCTCCAGTTTCAACCCCGCTTGATAGTTGCCGGCTTGATCCTGGCCCACAATTTGAACGTCGATGGGCGCGGGTGTACCGAAGTTCAGAATTTGCGTGACGATGTCGGCGGGCTGAAAGAAGAACTGCACGCCCGGGAATTCCCGCGGTAATATGTGGCGAAGTTCGTTGATGTAGTAGCTGGTGGGCCGGCCACGCTCTTGATTCAACTGCACGAGGATCTCGCCGTCGGCGGTGCCAATGACTCCGGAATTGCTGTAGGTGAGGTTAATCGTGGAATACGGCAAGCCGATGTTATCCAACACGGTCACCAGGTCTTTTTCCGGGATCGTTTGCCGGATGACATGGTTGATCTGATCCGCGAGCTTGGCGGTTTCTTCAATGCGCAATCCGGTGCGCGCGCGCATATGCAGTCGGATTTGGCCCGCGTCTACGGAGGGAAAGAAGTCGCGGCCCAGAATCAGCGTTAATCCCGCCGAGGCCACGCAAAACGCCAGGAAGCAGACGGCGAACAGCGGCGCATGCTCTAAGGTGGTTGTGAGCGCCCCGCGGTACCCCGCGCGGAAACGCTCGAAGGCGTGTTCGAACCCTTGCTGATAGCGGCGGAAGAAGCCCATCTTCTCGCCTGCGTGCTCGTCGGCGTGATACTCATCCTCGGAGCTCAACAGATACATCGCCATCGTCGGCACAATGGTTCGCGACCAGCCGTACGACGCCAACATCGCGAAGATCACCGCTTCCGCCAGCGGTACGAACAAGTACTTGGCCACGCCCGACAGGAAGAACATCGGAATGAACACAATGCAGATGCACAAGGTGGAGACGAAGGCGGGCACGGCAATCTGCTGCGCGCCATCCAGAATCGCCTGAACGGTTTCCTTGCCCATGGCCAGATTGCGATTGATGTTCTCGATTTCTACGGTGGCGTCGTCCACCAGGATGCCCACGGCAAGCGCCAGTCCGCCGAGGGTCATGATGTTAATGGTTTCGCCCAGCGCGCTCAGGCACAGAATGCTGACGAGGATGGAAAGGGGAATGGAGATGGCGATAATCAGGGTGCTTTTCCAGTTGCCCAGGAAGAGCAAGATCATTACCGCGGTAAGGCACGCTGCGATCAACGCCTCCCGCACCACGCCTTGGATCGCCGCGCGGACGAACAAGGATTGATCGAAGAGCGTGGTGACCTTGAGCCCTTCCGGCTCGGCCGGTTCCATATCCTTGAGCACTTGTTTGACGCGATCCACGATCGTCAGAGTCGAAGCGTTGCCGGTCTTATAAATGCTCATCAGCACGCCGCGTTGCCCATTGGCCAGCACCACGTTGGTTTGCGGCGAGAATCCATCGCGCACATGGGCTACTTCGCGCAGATAGATGGTCGAGCCATTGACCGTTTTCACCGGCAGATTGTTCAGTTCCGCTACGGTTTTCGGGCTGGCGTTCATCTCGACGTTGTATTCGAGCGGACCCATCTTCGTCGTGCCCGTGGGCAGAATCAGGTTCTGCTGGTTCACGGCGTTCACGATGTCTACGGGCGAGAGTCCTTTGGACTGCAGGGCTTGCGGATCCAGGTCCACGGAGATCAGTCGCACCTTTCCTCCGTAGGGGTAAGGCGTGGCAGCGCCCTGCACGATGGCCAATTGCGTGCGAATGAAGTTGTTGCCGTAATCGAAGATCGCTTGTTCGCTCAGGCGGTCGCTGGTCAAGCCGATCTGCAACACCGGCACGGTCGATGCCGAATAAATGATCACCAGCGGCGGCGTGGTGCCCGGAGGCAAGCTACGCAAAAAAGTTTGCGAGATGGCGGCCACCTGCGCCAGCGCCGTTGGAATGTTGGCGTTCGGCTGGAAGTAAATCTTGATGATCGCTTTGCCGTTCAGCGATTGCGATTCGATGTGTTCGACATCGTTGACCAGGGTAGTGATGCCGCGCTCCACGTTGCTGGTGATGCGCTGCTCCATTTCCTGCGGCTGCAGACCATCGTAAGTCCAGTCCAGCGCGATCACCGGAATGTTAATGACCGGGAAAATGTCGGTGGGCGTGCGCGGGACCACAACGAACGTGAGCAGGACTACGACCAGTGCCAGCACGACGAACGTGTATGGCCTGGAGAGGGCTAATCGGACAATCCACATAACAGGCGAAACTTACCTTGTTTTCCGGATAGCAATGGGGCCAAACAGAACTTCTCCGTGCCCCCTTTTCTTCCGTTTGTCGCTTCTTGTATTAGACTACGAATCGCTGGTTTATAGGTACAGCGCCGCAGTGCAAGGTTCACTATTTCTATTGCTTATGGGCCGACAGCCAAAATGGATTCTTTTGCGCCGCTGGCGTCGGTAAAACGGCAAATCGTGGTCCTACTTCCTCGCCTCATGATATAAGGCTCTGAACTGGCGGACCCTATGAACACACCAGCCACGAGCCCGGCTCCGGAAGAATTGTTGCATCTGGCGCAAGCCCGCTTTGCGCCACTGCGCGACGCGGAACGAAAGCTGCTTGCCGCGGCGCCCGTGGGCGAAACAGCCTGGTGCGGGCCGAGCCCAAAGGATTTCGATCCCGGCAACAATCCGGCCAAGGCAGATGGCTGGGGACCGGAACGCAGCATTCGCGCGGCGTTGATTCGCTGGTTGTGTATCGACCGCGACGCCCGCAACTACGTCGATCCTCGCGGAATTCAGGCGCACGGCGCCCGCATCGAGGGTTCGCTCGACCTTTCGTTTGTCAGCGTGCACTTTCCCCTGGCGCTTCGCTGTTGTAGCTTGAAGGAAGAAACCAGGTTACGCTTTCTGCGCATTCCCACGATCAGTTTTGCCGGCAGTTTGCTGCGCTCCATCAACGCCGAATGCGCCGAAGTGGCCGGCACGATTTCGCTGAGCAACGGTTTCAGTTGTGAAGGCGAAGTGCAGTTGCTGGGCGCGCGTATCGGCAGCAATCTGGATTGCGGCGCGGGACGTTTTCGCAATCCGGCGGGAAAAGCGCTGCGCGCCGACCGCATCCGCATCCATGGCAGCCTGTTTTTGCGCAACGGCTTCCTGGCCGAAGGCGAAGTACGGCTGCTGGGGGCGGAAATTGGCGGCAATTTCGAATGCAACGACGGCTCCTTCTCGAATCCCTCGGGCAGCGCTATCAGCGGCGATCGCATGAACGTGCAAGGAAGCGTGTTCCTACGGGATGGGTTTTCCGCTGAGGGCGAGGTGCGCTTGTTGGGAGCGCAAATCAGCGGCAACCTGGAATGCAATGGCGGCAGGTTCAAAAATCCGGGAGGCTCTGCGCTGGTGGCCGACCGCGTCAACGTGAAAGGCAATGTTCTGCTGCTCAATGGTTTTGTTGCGGAAGGGGGAGTGGACCTGCCAGGGGCGCAAATTGGCAACAACTTTTCTTGTGATGGCGGGATTTTCCGGAATCCGGGGGCTACGGCGCTGAACGCCGACAGCGTGAATGTGCGCGGATTCGTTTTCATGCGCGGCGGTTTTGCGGCGGACGGCGAAGTGAATCTGCTGAGCGCGCAAATCGGGGACAACCTGGAGTGCGATGATGGCAGTTTCAAAAATCCCACAGGCAAAGCGCTGAACGCCGACCGTGTCTGCGTGCAAGGCGATGTGCTGCTGCGTGACGGTTTTTCCGCCGAAGGCGAAGTGAGTTTCGCCAACTCCATTACCAAAGGTACCCTGGTGTGGACCGGCGTGCGCAATGCCGCCCGCCTCGCGCTGAATCTGAGCAATGCTGCGGCTGGCGCCATTTCCGACGACAAATCCTGCTGGCCTGCTCCCGGGAAACTGAATCTGGATGGGTTTGTTTACGAGCACATCGCCTCTGGCCTGACAGATACGAAGAATCGGCTGGCCTGGCTGGCGTTGCAGCAGCCCTTCACCCCGCAACCGTACCGGCAGCTGGCGAAGGTGATGCGCAATGCCGGTGTGGATCGAGGCGCGCGGCGTGTTTTGTTTGTTTTGGAGGATCACCTGTGGTGCGAGGAACCTACCGTTTCCTCCGCGCTGCTCCGCGCTCCGCTCAGTTTGGTGGTGGGCTATGGCTACTATCCGCTGCGCGCGTTGGTGGGTCTGGTGATTCTGGTCCTGGTGGGTTGGGGGATATACGCTGCTGCGGGTTCGGCGCGGGCAATGGTTCCCATGGACGAAAAGGCCTACGACCTTTTCAAAACGACGGGCGCCACGCCGGCGCACTATCAGCCGCTGGGGCCCTTGGTGTACTCGCTGGAAAATTCGTTGCCGCTGGTCAAGTTGGGGCAAACCGATCGTTGGCAGCCGGACCCATCGCCCGGGGCAAATGTTTCGCGCGCGACCGGGGCCGCCGCTCAGGATGGTTGGCGAACGGCTCGGCTCACATCACGCCTGCTGTTCGCGTTCCAGCGGCTGCAAGTGCTTCTGGGCTGGATTCTCGCCACTCTGTTCGTAGCGGGCGTAACCGGTATCGTACAAAAAGACTAAAGCACTACGATCGCGGCGCCCCACTCTTTGCCATTTTCTATTTTCGAATTTCTTATTTCCGTCATTTGTGGGTCATCACAAAAACGCCATCCCAATCGGACACGGGTTCCGCCGCCAGATAGTCTTCGCAGCGCTTCAGGTAGACCAGCGTAGGTCCATCCTGCGGCCAGCGATCCAGACTCTTCTGAAAGGCTACGAGCGCTGCCGCCCATTTTCGCTCTTTGTAAAGTGTTCGCGCGTCCGCAAATTCTGACAGTCGCGCATGAGCGTCCGCCAGCGATGCCTCGTCCAAATCCGCAACGCGGGCAAACAATTCGTAAATCGTTACCGGCTGCAATTTTCCCTTCACGCGAATCAGATCGAGTTCCCGAAACAAAAACCCCGCTTCTTTCGCCGCTTCATAGGTCGATTCGTTCGCAATAATGTGCGTGCCGTATTCTTTATTCAGTCCTTCCAGGCGCGAAGACAGGTTCACAGTATCGCCGAGCGCGGTGTAGCCGTAGCGCAGCGACGAACCCATATTGCCCACGCTGGCCGCGCCGGAGTTCAAACCGATGCCGATATCCAGCGCTGGCTTGCCCTCTGCCGCCCATTTCTTTTGCAACTCGCCGACGCGCCTCATCATTTCCAGCGCCGCCGCGCATGCCTGCGCCGGATGCCGCCCATCTTCAAACGGCGCGCCCCAGAAGGCCATCACCGCGTCGCCAATATATTTGTCCAGCGTACCGTTGGTGGCGAAGACGATGCGCGTCATATCAAACAAATAGCTGTTCAGGAACAGCGCCAGATCCTGCGCGTCGAGCTTTTCGGAAATGGTGGTGAAACCGCGAATGTCGCTGAACATCACGGTAATGTCGGTCTTGCGTGGTTCCACCAATTGCGGATTCAGCAGCAATCGCCGGATTACTTCGGGGCTTAGATAATGTCCAAAGGCGCTGCGCACCTTGCGCTTTTCTTTTTCCTCCACTAGCGCCCGATACAAGGACACCGACATCACGTTGGCCACCAAGGTTCCGGCGGGCAGCGTGAAATTCAGCCACCAGCCATGCAGAAACGCCAGGTACACCAGGGCGGCAAAGGGAATCAGTAGCCCCAGCCCAAACCAGATCCAGCGCGGCGACGCCAACGCGAGAGCAAATCCCAGTGGCAGCCCCAGCACCAGAATCAGCGCAAGATCCAGCACAATCTGGTGCGCGCCTCGTACCAGAAAATCATGATTGAGCATGTTGTCGATGACGTTGGCGTGCACTTCCATGCCGGGATAGTCGATGCCGCCATAGGGAGGTGTGCGCAAATCGCCGATGCCCGTGGCGGAAGCGCCTACCAGCACGATTTTATTTTTGAAGGTCCCCGCAACGAATTTGTGCTGCACTACATCAGCCAGCGAATAGTAGGGATATGTGCCGCGGGGGCCGCGATAGTTGATCATCATGCGTCCAAGATAGTCCGGATGGACGGTCAGTTGGTCGCCGAGATGTAGCGCCGCAATTCCCGCCGGGCCGTAATTCACGGTGACCTGGTCGGTCTTGAGGCCCAGATATAAGCGCAGCGTCTGCACTTCCAACGAACCGTACAAATCAATGTCGTCGGGATTGTTGGATCGGCCAAACGGCAGCACTAGTAGCGAACGGCGTAGCACGCCATCGGCGTCGGACGAAATATTAAAGAAGCCAATCGCGGTGCGTTCGTCATTCTCCGGGGGTGCCAGCGCGGGAATGTTCGCCACTGTCGCGGTATATAACGTGCTTTCCGCCTGATACTCGTTCAGCAGCGTCGCGAAATCAGCTTTCCCGCTGGCGGGATTCAGGGGCACGCGGTTCAGCGAATACCACTGCACCATCTCCGCGTAGTTGTCCAGCACGGCCGGATCGATGCCCCGCACTTCCTGTGGCTCCAAGAAAAAATTCCCCAGAACGACGGGCCCGAAACGCCGCAACGCCGCGGCAAATTGCGCGTCGGAATCAAACTGCTCCGCCAGTTCTCCGACTTGCCTTTCGAGTTTTGGGTCGGGCGGATGTCCGGCGGCCTTGTCCTGCTCCAATTTGGCAAGGAGCGCGCGAACCGGCGCGGCGGTCAAGTCCGGCTTGTCAAAGGTAATGTCGAACGCCGCAACCTTGGCTCCGTCTTCCCGAAGGGCATCCAGCATTTGTCCGAAATACTTGCGGGAAAACGGCCACTTCCCGAGCACTTCCTGAGAGCGCTGGTCGATGGCCACAATCACGATGCGCGCATCGGGAACGCTGTACTTCGCCGGCCGGTAGCGAAAACGCGTATCCAGCGTGCTGTATTCGGAGCGCTTCAGGAAGTCGAACAGCGGAGTGCTGCGGTCGCCCAGAAAGGTGAAGAAATAAATACCCAGCGCCGTCAGGGTGATGATCAGGCTGATCAGGAAGGAAGCGCGATGCTGCCACCATTCGGAGAGCAAACCGCGCAGGCGAAACCATCCGCCTCGTGCCAAGCCTCCATTGGGGACGGCGGCCATGAAAACGTGGGGCTATTCCCGAACGACAAAGTTCATGCGCAGACCGCCAACCTCGATCAGGTCGCCATCGTTCAGCCGCACGGGCCCTTGGATGGGCGCGCCATTGACGGAAGGGATCTTGGCGCCAGTGCCCAGGTAATATCCGTCGTCGCGCTGGTTGATTTGCGCGGCCACTTGCGGTTTGAACCACCCGCGCAGGCGAATGGTGGCCATGGGCGATTTGCCGATGACGGTGAGCTTGTTCGTCAGTACATATTCTTTTTGATCGACGCGGCCGCTTAGGATGACCAGAGTGGGCATCTTCATGCGGCCCGAAGCGAATTGCGAGCGCTCGCCCATGGCGGCGGCCTGCTGCAGCATGTCGCGGCGCGCTTTGGTGTCGAGCACCATGGTTTCGTTGATCTTTGGGGCCGCGGCTTTGCGCCCGGTGTCCCAAGGAATCGCGGTGTCGGCGGTAGCGTCCACCTTGATGCTGTGCTTGCCGATCCAGATATTGTCGCCGTCGTGAAGCATAGCGCGTTCCACGCGGAGATCGTTGACAAACGTGCCGTTCAAGCTGTCCAGATCCTCGACCACCAGGCGGTTTCCTTCGAAGTAGACGCGCGCATGGTAGGTGGACACCGCCAAGTTGTCGATCGGAATATCGTTATCCGGGGAACGTCCAATCGAGACCGGCCGGTTGCCAATAGGAACCTCTTTCACTACTTTGTTCTCGAACATCAGGCTGAGCTTAGCCATGCCACAGTCCTCCGTGGGAGCTTTACTCCTTCTTACCCGGGTCCCGGCGCAGCCAAGAGAACCATCCCTTCGATTCGTCCTGGATGCGCACTACAATCACGGTTACGTTGTCCAATCCACCCCGCTCGTTCGCCAAATCCACCAATTTCTGCGCGGCTGCCGCGGGATCCGTTTCCGCCTGCAGCTTGCCCGCGATCTCCGGCTCCGTGACCATGCGCGTCAGCCCGTCGGAGCAGAACAGCAGCAGGTCGCGCGGCATCACCTCGACTTCGTCGACTTCCACATCCACTTCCGGATTCGCCCCGAGCGCTCGCAACAGCACGCTTTGCATGTCGCTTTCTTCCGCCTGCTGCGGCGTCAAAATTCCCCGCCGTACTTGTTCGGCCACCAGCGAGTGGTCGTTGGTCAATTGCTGGAGTGAGCCGGCGCGCAACAAATACGCCCGGCTGTCTCCCACGTGAGCGATGCTCAGCTTGGTGCCGTTGAGCCATCCCGTGGTCAGCGTCGCGCCCATGCCGCGCTGCTCCGCATGCTTCTGGGCCGACTGGTAAATATTGAAATTGGCCTGGAACACCGCGTTCTGTAGCTTTTTCGTCTGGGGAGCCCAGTTATCGCTGGCGGCCCCATGGAGGGTGACGCCGGAATCCTCCTTGGAGGCCTCGGGATTGCTGCAATACTTCTCCACGGTGTCTACCGCCATGGCGCTGGCTACTTCGCCGTGAGCTTCGCCGCCCATGCCATCCGACAAAATAAACAAATTCAATGGTTCCACGATGCGGAATGAGTCCTCGTTATTGGTGCGCACACGCCCTACGTCGGTCACACCTCCGCTAACGATCTGCACGACGTCTCCTTCCAAGCTTTTCGTGAGCACACGCCCATCCCCTGGCGCGGAACCTGGTTCCGACCTCTTCTGTTCCACGCTAGCAGAGCCTTGTGCCCGGTGAAAGGCTGTGCGCTCAAGTGATTAACCTTTCCTCGGCCAGACTGGCCGAATGGCCAGTCCGCAAGCATATACGATTAGCCGGCAATCCCCCAGTGCTGCCTACTCTTTGCAATCGTTTTGTCTCCTTCGTGTTGCAGGCTCGCGTCTTTCGCCGCAGGCCCCGCCCTTCTGCCCAGCCGCAATCTCCACTACAATTCTTTGGTGCGCTCTTTCGCCCGGCTTCTCACCTATGCCTGCCTCGCGGTGACTTTCCTGCTAGCTGCCGGCCCGCGTGTGGCGGCCCAGCAAGCCCCGGCCGCTTCCGGCGCGCGCATTCTTCTGCTGCCTCACAAGTTGGTCAGCGGCGAACGGGCGACACTGGCTGTGCTGGATATCGGCGGCCGACTTACTCCCGGCGTCACCATCAACTTTTCCAACGGCGACAAGGTCACCACGGATGCCACCGGGCGCGCCCTTTTCGTGGCTCCGCTGAACCTGACGCACATCTCTGCCAGCATCCAGGGACGGAGCGGACGCGTCACCAGCACCATTCTGGCTGCCGAGGATGTGCCCTCGGCCACCGAGGCGGTCACGGAAGCGCCGCGCATTGCTTCGCTGTCGGACCGCTTCGAGTTGTATGGTCACGGCTTTTGCGGCGATGCGGACGCGAATCACGTGACCATTGCCGGATTGCCCGGTCTGGTGCTGGCCTCGTCGCCCGGGTCGCTCAGTGTGTTGCCACCCACGGATATGGACCCGGGGCCCGCCGAAGTGAACGTCAGTTGCGGCCAAAAATCGACCGACGCATTTACGATCACTTTTGTGAGCTTGGAATTGGAAGCCAGTAACGCGCCCCTGGCGCCCGGAGAACACCGCACGTTAATGGTGCGTGTTCGCGGCACCACGGCCAAGGTAGGCGTGGAAGCGCACAACCTCGGTCCCGAGGTAGCCGAGTTGACCGGCGGCGCCAGCGTGAAAGCCACCTCGAGGGGCGGCGCCGATAATATCGCCACTTTCGAACTGGTCGGAAAAAAACACGGCGGCTTTACCGTGTCCATTCGCCTGCTCTCGCCCTTTTCCGCGCCAAAACGAGAACGCTAAGTTCTCTGTCGCCGGCCGATCGCCGTGGGATGTTTGGGCTGGTATAGACCGATGGAGCCACCGCCGGGAAGCTGTATCTTGGTGATCGTGCCCCAACGTTGTTCCTCGGGAGCCGAGCAGTGGACTCCTTTTTTCGCCAAGGAATCAATCTCTTGCTGTAGATTGTCGCAAAGCAAATACAACTCGTGAGGTCCGTTCTCGTCGGCAGGATGAAAGGCTGCTTCCGCGGGAGGCATAGAGAAAATCAGCCAACCATGTCCGGCGTCGACCGACCGGAATCCCAGCGTATCCCGAAAGAAGGCACGGTCCGCTTCGGCGTCTTTGCTGTAAATCACCACGTGAGCGCCTGAAATCATGTGCTCTTGCCCTCCCGTTTTGTCGAGACTCGCTTTTGATGCTGTCCAGATAGTAGGAGTAACGCGCGACTTTACGCCGATTTTTTCGCGGCGGCTGGATTCGCGGGCGGCAGTGACAATGTGCCTTGCCGCTCATCCATGATTTCGTTGACTTGGCCGGTCGCCAGAAGATTGTCCAAGGAGCCGGAGGCTTTGTCTAGCCGCTTGTCTGCTTCGGTGTAGGCTTGCTGCGCGTTCTTCAGGTGGGTACCAAGCGTGTCGAAGCTCTTGCCGAAGATTTCCAGTTGCTTGCGCATTCCGTCGAGGTTCGCCATCAGCATCCGCGCATTCTGCTCGATCTGCATGCCCTTCAGTCCCATGGCGATCACGCTCAAGTGCGCGTAGAGTGTGTTCGGCGACACGGCCATAATCTTCTTCGAACGGCAGTAGGCATCCAGCGCCGTTCCCTTGGCGTCCACACAACGCAGCAATTCGTAATAGACCGATTCGCTGGGCACGAACATGAGCGCCAGTTCCAAGGTGTCTTCGTCGGGCACGATGTACTTCTTGGCAATGGAATCGGCGTGCAACTTTACCGCGCTGATGAACTCCTTTCTGGCCTGGTCGCCTTCGGTCTCCAGCCGCTGAAATGCGTCCAAGGGAAACTTAGAGTCGATGGCCATGAGTTTGCGGTCGCGCATGTGCACGACCACGTCCGCGGTTTCGCCGCTGCGGAAACGGTATTGCTTCGAGTACTGCGTGGGCGGCAAACAATCCTCCAGCAGGCGTTCCAGCGTAGTTTCCCCAAAACTGCCGCGCGATTTTGTTCCGCCCAGCACGCTCTCCAGGCGTGCCGCGGCCTCGTGCATCATGTGGCCGGATTCCTGCACCGCGCCCAGTTGCTTTTGGATTTGGGTAATCTGATCGCGGGTGTTCTTCAACTCGTTGCTCATCGCGGACTGGGCTTGCGATGTGATTTGCGAAGTAATCTCCGCCGAATCTTTTGCGCCTTGCTGCACCGCCGCGGTCACCGCCTCCAGGCGCGCCGCCACAGTGTTGGCGATGGTTTCCATCTTTCCTGCGGACTGCGCCTGCGTGGTGGAAAGCGTCAGCAGGTCGCGGCGCAGTTCGTTCATCTGCGTTTCCAGCGCTTCATTTTTCTTCTGGTCCTGGGTGTTTTGCACCAACACCCACACCACCAAGCCAATCAGAATCAGCCCAAGTACTGCGCCCAAAATCCAGACCGGGTTCATTGCTTCTCCCTTGCCGCTGCGGGAAACGGTCTTCCCACTTTACCGCGAGCGAAGGCGAAAGTATAGCGAAGGCCGCCGAGCTCCTAAGGCCTTCCTTTCAAAGGGGCCCGCTGACTCAGCGAGAGGTTTCTCACCCATCATTGGGATCAAATCCAAACTCACGCTCCCTCTGCGGAGGTAGTATAGGGGTGCAAAGGTGTGACCGGCTACGCAAATTGGGGCGACTCCAAGGTGATTTCGTGAAGTGGAACCGGATATTTGGCCTACTTTTATTTCTACTGCTTTCCACCAGTGTGGTTCACGCGCAAATTCCGCCGGGCATGGACACCCCCAACCCGTACAACGGAGGGATTAACCCAGGGATCGAAAACCTTTACGTGTATGCCTCGGTAGAGGTCGAAATCAAGGGACCGAAGGGCGCGCCGTTGGAGGAGGCCGCGGTGGTTTCGCTGATCCGGCAAAACGGCCAGGTGTTCAAGACGATCACCGCGCAAAAGGGCAAAGTGCTGTTCGCCGACGTTCCAAAGAGCGCGCTTACCGTGGAAGTGGTCGCGCCGGGCTATCAGACCCTAAAAAAGCCCTTTGAAATGGGCGATAAAACACAGGTCAAAGTGCAGGTGGAACTCCAGCCGATGACCGATCGGGAAGAGGCTGCCGCCGATCGCGGCATCTCGGCGCTGAATCCGAAAGCGCAAAAGGACATCGGCAAGGCGCTGGAGGCCTTGCGCGCCAACCGGCCCGGGGATGCGCGCAATCACTTGCAAGAGGCGCAGCGCGATGCTCCGAATAGCGCCGAAGTCGAATATTTGTTTGGTGTGTACGCTTCGCAGATGGGGGATCAATCCACGGCCCAATCGCATTGGGCGCGCGCGTTGGAGCTGAATCCCAATCACCTCAGCTCCTTGTTGGCCCTCAGCCAAAGCCTGCTGCACCAGCATAAAGGTGCAGCCGCGGCGCCGTATCTCACCCGCGCGTTGGAGATCGAACCTTCTTCCTGGCGCGCGCACATGCTCATGGCGCAGTCGGACCTGTTCCAGGGACAGAAGGATCAAGCGATCAAGGAAGCGGAGCGCGCGCTCGAACTAGGCCATGAGCAAGCCGCCGGTATTGAACCGCTGCTGGCACATGCTCTGTACGAAAATGGCGAGAAGGATCGCGCCATCAAGTTGCTCACCGATTATGTTGCCGGTCATCCTTCTGACGCGAATTCCGCGAAACTGCTGGAGCGCTTGAAAAATCCTACCACTACGACACACACCACTGTAACCACCACAACCACCACGACGGATGTGCCGAACGTTGCGGATGAAGCGATGACCATGCCCTCGAACTGGCTGCCGCCGGGTGTGGATGACAAGATTCCTCCGGTGGAAACGGGAGCGACGTGCAACCTCGACGACGTTGTGCAAAAGGCTGGGCAGCAAATTCAGAAGTTAACCCACGATGTCGATCGCTTTACGGCTACCGAATCGCTCACCAACGAATCCATCAATCGCTACGGGATTGCGTCTTCTCCGGATAAGCGCCAGTTCGATTATATGGTGTCGATTCAGGAAGTGCGCCAAGGCTATCTGGGCGTAACGGAATATCGCAACGGTGGGGGCGCGCAGGACCAGTTCCCCGACGGCCTGGTCACCAACGGACTGCCCGCTCTGGTGCTCATCTTCCATCCGTATTACGCGCCGAACTACGAGATGACTTGCGAAGGCCTGGCGCGTACGAACGCCGGCTTGGCGTGGCAAGTGCACTTTCGCCAGATTCCCGGCAAGCCCAATGAAATAAAGACGTATCAGATCGGAATCACCGGCCCGTCGTACGGCGTGGCGCTGAAAGGGCGCGCATGGATTTCCGCGGACAATTTCCAGATTGTGCGCATGGAAACCGATATTGTGAAGCCCATGCCGGAAATTAAACTGCTCGCCGAGCACACCACCATCGAGTACGGTCCGGTGGCCTTCCAGAAGGACAATGTCAGTTTGTGGTTGCCGCAAAGCGCCGAAGTGTATTTGGCGTGGCGTGGCCGCCAAGTGCATCGGCGTCACAGCTTCAGCAACTATCTGTTGTTCGCGGTGGACGACAAGGAACGCATCGATGCCCCCAAGAATGTCGAGCCATCGGCGAGCGCCGAGCCCAGCGGCACGGCCCCGCCGCAACCCAAAAACTGAAACTACGCTTTTCCAAGTGGTTTCTGGGCAACGTAAAGAAGCCGCAACAGGCGCTTTTCGCTGGTGAGTTCGTTAACGGTGGACAGGAATTTCTGCAGGCCCTCGAAATTCGCTGGTCCTTCGATCGCGCGCAATGCTTCGGCGCGTTTTCCTCGCGCATCGTGCCAACGTTTCGCAATTTGCCCCGCGACTTCGCTGGTATCTTTCGTGACCGCGTTGCGGAATCCCGCTTGTTCCAGCAGGCGCTCGTTTTCTCCCGGAGGGCTGAAGACGTAGTAACCAATCGAGCTGCGCGTCGCCAGTTCCTGGTGCGTCACCATTCCTCCGATGACCAGCGCGTCGCTGAACAGAAAGCGCGCGCCCGGCTTCAGCACACGGAAGAGTTCGCCCAGTAGCGCTTCACGATCCGGAATATGGCAGAGAACATCGTTGGAGAACGCCGCATCGAATTCGCCATCGGCAAAGGGAAGCGCTTGCGAAGCATCGGCGATTCGAAACTGCGCGCGTTGCGAAAGCTGCAAGGAAGCGGCAAGCTGGCTGGCGTTGGCGATTCCTGGGGCGTTGACGTCGAGCCCCACGATGCGACAGCCAGTGGTTGCCGCGACTTGTAACGCATAACGGCCCGAGCCGCAACCGATTTCGAGCGCATGAGAATTCGCGTCGAGCTGCAGGGCGCGCGGAATTTCCTGGGACTCTTGCGTGGTGGCCCAGCCGGTTTGCCCGAGATCCTCGCCATAGGTCTCCACGCGAATCTGGCGATAGATCTCGTCTCCGTAATGCGCATAGGCGTTGTCGTACAGGTCCACGGTTTCGGGCATAGAGCCTCATTTCTACGCGTATGCAGTAAAAAAGGGAAGAAACTTTTGATGAGCTACGCACCGTTTGGAACCTTGAAGGAATTTTTCCGGAAGGAAAGCGGCGGGCCTGTTTTACCCTTGAGATTCGAAGCAAAACCCGTGGTCCTGGAGGAAGTTGTGTGGAGGAAACGAGCGGTCGCCGCCGGATGCGCATTCGTGTTTGCGGTGATGATTGTGGCGGCGCGGCCCGATGGGATTTCGGACGACGAAGGGCGGGTGATGGCTCTGGAAAACGCCTGGAATCACGCGTTGGAAGCCAAAGACACCAGCGCGCTGGACATGCTGTTTGCCGACACGCTGGTGGCCGTCGACATCGATGGCAGCCTTTCCAATAAGCGGGAATATTTGGCGAGCAAGGCGCCGGACTTTCAGCCCGGTCAAGCGGTGAATGAACTGATGAAGGTGCACATGTATGGCGAGACGGCCATCGCGGAAGGGATATTCCGGATCAAAGGCACCGAGAAGGGCAAGCCCTACGTCCACCGCGAGCGCACCATCGATACGTGGATAAAGACGGATGGCACTTGGAAGTGCGTCTCGGCGGTGGCGGTGGAGATCCCCGCAAAGTCCGCAGCGAACTGAAATCCAAGAATAGAATGCGAAAAGCGACGGGCCTAGAGTTCGCGCAAGAGTCGCGGACAATTCGCGACAACCGCATCGACCCTGTCATCCTGAGCACAGCGAAGGATCTCAGTCGATCCACATTGCGTTTGCCACGGACACGAGCAAGAACTGTGGGTTGAGATCCTTCGCCCCCAGACGACGCGGGCTCAGGATGACAGTTTCAGTCAAGGGTCATGCAGCGAGAAGTGCGAGCGAGCCGCTGCAAACCAGGATCAGGGGTGTGCTAGCGTGTGTCGCTTTGTTTGGCGGCAACGAATTCGAAGTTGCGGAGAATGACTTCCTGGTTGCTGGCCGGCGTGGCGTGAAAGCACCAGAGATTCATCGCCAGGGGCAAAGGAACCTGCGGGATGCGCGCGGCGTAATCGGGAGGGGCGAAGGTGATGGTTTGCAGAACATTGGCAGTAGTGCCGATGGGTTGCAAGCCGCTCATGATCGTGCCGACGATGCGCGTAGAGGACCACTCGAAGCGCGCCGTCGTCAGCGTGGACCCTTTGGGATCGTAGGTAAAGTTGTCTTCCATCGGTCCGAGAGATTTATTCCCGGTGGAAGGATAAAAGGTGAAGTCGGCGTTACAACCATGGCAGGTCTTATTCCACTGCGAAAACTCGATGTCGATTTCGTTTTCCGCGTCGACGCCAATATGCGCTCTGGCGCCGTAATTGAACAAGCCGAGAACCGTAGTGGGATCCATTTTGTCGACGGCGCCCTCGACCTGCCACTGATAAGTACCAAAGCCGAGATTCTCGGTGGTAAAGACTTCCGCGGCGGTGTAGTTCCCGTCGCGATCGGTGATGCGCAGATGCAAATAACCGTGGGCATCGACAGAAACGTTCCCCGGATCGCCCTTGACCACGCCGGCCATGCCGCCGTTTGTCAGAACCCAATCCCGGCCCATCCAATGCAGCGTGTTTGAGGAAGCACGGACCGTGTGGCCGGTGAGTGAGACGAGCGCAGCGGCGCCCGCAAGCAGTAAGACAAACAGAAGACGTAATCCTTTGTGGGTTTGCATGGGAATTTTTATATCACAGCGGCCTACTGTGTGGCGTATCGCGCGTCACAGCAGAGAGCACTGCGCTGCAGGTGGACGCTTGTGGTCGGGCTCAGTCCGGAGAAGTGGCGGCAGGCCGCCGCACTCTAAAAAGAAAAGGCCTCGTTGGGCGAGGCCTTTTTGTTGCGTTGAGAATGCCGCGATGGGCGGGTCAGTCTACCAGAAGAACTTCAGGGCGAACTGGAACTGCCGCGCGTCGGCCGCAGCCGATGGCTGGCCGGCCTGGCAAGTCGTACCCACCAGGGGATCGCACAACTGATTCACCGCGATGATGTTGGTGTGGTTGGTCAGGTTGAACACATCAGCGATGAGCTGAACGCTGTAACGTTCCCCAAAATTGATGGTCTTGGCCACGCGCGCATCGAACTGGAAGAACATGGGCATGCGGAAGCGGTCGCGACCGAGTGTGCCGACGCAGCCGAGCGGCGGCGTAATGCCAGGAACGCTAAAAGGTTGCATGGAGTTGGTCCAACAGGTAGTGGGTAGGCCAAAGGAAAAGCCCGAGATGTAAGGGGAAGTGGTGCCACCGCCAAGATTGGGGCGAGCTTCCGAGGAACTGAGCTCGAGGCGCGTATCCTCACCCGAGATCACGTTAAAGGGCAGGCCGGAAGAGACTTCGATCAGTGGAGCAAAAGTCCAGTTGCTGAGGAAGGTCTGCATGAAGCTCTGGCCCGAGCTGTGCGGCGAAGACTGGAACACGCCGCTGGTGACCCACCGCTGCGGCTGATCGTTCACGGAGTTGCCTTTCTCATATTGCGGGAAGCGGCTGTCCTGCGGCTCCAAGGTGGACTGCAGGTCGGTGCCGTCGTCGATGTTATGCGACCACGTGTAGCTCGACAGCAGTTGGAAATGCTTCGAGAAGTTCTTCTGAAGATTGATGGTCAACGCGTTGTAGGTCGAGAAAGCGTCGGAAACTTGCGTGTCCACGCTGTTGTAAGGCACCGGTACCCCAAAGCCGGCCGGGAAACCAGCGGCTGTAGCGAGCGCCACTTGGGTGCCGTAGCCGCCGGGAACAAGGCCAGCAAACGACGGGTTTGGGCCGGAGGGACGGAAGTAGTTGAAGAACGCGGGGGTGCCCACGAACTTCCCGTTAAAGGACGAGAGTGCCGTAGGACAGCCGCCCAAGACACCGAGAATGCCAGGGGCGTTCGTGGCGCTGACTGACAGTCCGCAGGTCGTGGAGGTCGGGGCGATATTGGTAGTAGGAACGGCCACCGCGAGCGGACTGGTGAAATCGAGGCCGGCGGCTTCGGCATTGGCCAGATTGTTGGTCAGCAATACCGGATTGGTGGAATTGACGTCGATGGGACGATACAGATGGACGCCGCGAGACCATTGGTAACCGGCACTCAATTTCCAGGTGCCGCCCAGGACGCGTTCCACGGTTAAGTTGGCCTGCTCGGCATAGGCGTCGCGGAAATTGTCTTTAACCGGCAAAGTGAAGGGCAGAATGGCCAGGGGGAAGCCGGCGGTTAGGTAATTTTGATTAGCGAAAAGTGAGCCGGGAGCCGTGGGATTGAAGCGTTGCTGGTTAGGCTCGTAGTACATGCTGGGCAAAGCGTTCAACACGCCTTGGAAGATGGAAGACGCGTTCAAGTTCAAGGGCGTGTCCAGTCCGTTGCCGCACGCGGCGGTGACTAGTCCGCAGGCGGAAGGGGTGCCACCAGCAGCCAGTAGCTGCACGGAGCGGCCGCCGTCCGCGGTGACGGAGTCAAACGCGATGGCCAGCAGCGGGTGATCGTAGAAAAGGCCGAAGCCGGCGCGCACCACGGTCTTGCCGTCGCCCCAAGGATCCCAGGCGAGGCCGAAGCGTGGCGCGATGTCTTTGTACTGGCGCGGAATGCCTTCCTGCACGCCGAGAGCCTGCTCCGCCGCCGCGTTGATCTGTGTGGCTGGAGCGAAGAGCGGAGTAATGTCGGGATCGTAGCGCAAACCGTAATTGAGGGTGAGCTTGGAAGTGACCCGCCAGGAATCCTGAGCGAAGAAGCCGATGGGGATATCGTCGAAAGGCTCGTTGGAAGTGCCGATACCCTGAATGTAATCCGTGGGAATTCCAAAGCCATAGGCCTGAAGCGTGGTGGCGCCGGGGAGCGCCAGGGTGCTGCCTGTGGGCAGAGTGACGCTGTTGGGCAGGCCGAAGGTGCTGGTGGGCAATCCGCCGAAATCAACCACGCCGCCGAAGTCCAGTTCGAAGATTTGCTGTTTGGCAGAACGCAGCTGAAGGAGCGTGAAATCGGTGCCGACTTTGAAAGTGTGTTTGCCGTGGGTGATCGTGCCGGCATCGGCGAATTGGAAGCGGCGCTCGATGCGGTCGACGGTGGAATAGGGCTCGCGGCCGAAATAAGCGTAGCCGGGAATATTTACGCCGACGTCACTGCCGCCTTCCGAAGGCGAATAGCCGAAATGGAGGCCGCGGCGCGCGAATTGGAAGGTAAATTCGTTGTAAGCGGAGTTGTTGATGATGGTGTCGTGTTCAAAGGTGGTATCGATGTCGCGATAGTGGCTTTCGCCCACGCGGGAAGCGGCGTTTTGCCCCAACACTTGGTTCTGCGAAGTGGATTGCAAGCCGGTCACTTCCGAAGGGGAAAACCCAACACGCAAGAACGAATTGTTGTTGCTATTCCAATGTTGGTCGATGCGCGCAGAGTACAGACCGGTCTTTTCCATCACCGGGAAATTGCCGCGGATACTGTTGAGTGCGACGAAAGACCCGGGCAGAGGCGCAATGCCTTCGCCGAAGACGGAACAGGTCATCAAGTTCACAGTCTGCCCGGCGGGACAGGACACCGGAATGGGAAACTGCGCGCCCGGCCCTGGATTCAACAAGCCGCCGGTGAGGCCGGGGGCCACGGCACCGTAGTCGAGGCGGTTCAGCGCCACGCTGGAGGCGGAGCCCATGAGCACGCCGTATTCCACACCCAATTGCTGGTATTGCGGAACGCCCGAGGTCAGCAAACTGTTCACCGCACTGGCCTGCGCCGTGGTCAACTGCACCGGGAGGGGGCCAGAAGTCGTAGGCAACGTTACGGGCACGAGGCCGAAGTTGTCTTCGCCGATGCTGGAGAAACCGGTCTCTTCGCGTTGCGTGTATTCATAAGAGAAAAAGTAGAAGGTCTTGTCTTTAACAATCGGGCCGCCGATGGTCAAGCCAGTCTGCACGCGGGTGTACGCCTGCTTGATGGGGTCGAGATTTCCGGTGGTGGGATCCACGTCAAAAGAGAAGGGATTGCGCGCCTGAAATGCGCGATTGCGCAGATAGCCAAAGGCATCGCCGTGAATGTCGTTCGTGCCGCTCTTGGTGACAATGTTCACCACGCCGCCGGTGGCGTTGCCGTATTCGGCGTTGTAGTTGCTCAAAATCATCTGGAATTCCTGCACCGCTTCCTGAGACACAGTGGAACGGATGCCGTCGATGGAGGCGTCGACGAAATTGGCGCCGTCCACGCTGACCACATTGCCGCGGCCGCGCGCGCCGCTGATGCTGAGGCCGCTGGTAGGAGCGGGTCCGATGGTGGGGGCATTATCGCGATTGACCTGGGAATTGATCAGGGTGAAGTTGACGTAGTTGCGGCCGTTGATGGGCAGGTTGTCGATCTGTTGTTGTTCCACGGTTTGCGCGCTTTCCGTGCGGGTGGTCTCAATGGGAGCGGATTCCGTGGTGACGGTAACCGTCTGGGATTGCGTGCTGAGGGAGAGTGTGGCATTGAAAATCGTTTCGGTGCCGACGCGCACTTCCACAGAAGGATTCTCAAAACGCGCGAAGTTGCTGCCGCCCTCCACGCGAACCTGATAGACGCCGGGCACGAGGCCGACGATGGTATAGTGCCCGTTCTCATCGGCGTTCGCCGTGCGTGATGCGCCGGTCACGGAATTGGTGACGGTGACCTTGGCGCCGCGCACCGCCAGCCCCTGCTGGTCGGTAATCGCTCCAGACAGCGTGGCCGTATTCACCTGAGCTTGCGTGGAAATTGCCGCAACCGAAATCCCAACACACAACAAGACGAACGCAAACAACCACTGCCTGCGTTGCATACCCCTTCCTCCTTAAGGCATCCGAAACTCCAACCGCTACCCCTAGCGATAAGAGCGTCCTCGACAGAGATGACCTGAGTTTCAATAAGAATGAGTTATAGCTTGTACTGCAAAGCCCCAGCGTTTGCAACTCTAAACTGGAGGCTCGTGTGTAAAACAGACGTTTGGTATGCGGCGTGTCCAAGGCGTTATCAGGATCGTGGCACAGGCACTCCTGCCTGTGCTCTTGGGTTTGCCCTGTGGTTTGGAGTTGGCCTTCAGCCTTGCTCAGAAAGCTGTTCGCCTACTACGGACTTGCTTGACGGCTGGCGTTCTTTCCAGGCTTTCAGCAACGTGGCCGCGGCAATCAGAATCGCGGTGGCCAGATTGGTGAACGCGACGGCCTGGACATGCAGGATGATCCCGTAAGCCAGCCACAGGAGCACGCCAAAAAGATAAAAGCAAAGCATGGCGTAGGAAAGATCGCGGCCCCCTTGCCGGTAGATTTTGATGAGCTGGGGGACGAAGGCAAACGTGGTGCAAAAGCCGGCGATGGCGCCCAGGCCCTCGACCCAAAGTGGGGGAGTCATACTGATTGGTCTCCTGAGAATGAGTTATCTGCCCATTTTAACAAGTGCGTCGGCACGCGCTGAATTTAACGTTTGGATGTGACGCATTTGTGAGCGCAATGCGACAGAGGCGTAGTGTGTTGGCAAACAGTAATGAGCTGGGGGAAGGGACCGGGTTAGGGAAAGCCGCGATTACACCGACATGTGCTTTTGCACCAGCTTGCGGAGGCGTTCGCGATCTTCGTCTTTCATGTGCACGATTTCGACGCCGTTGCCATCGGGTCCGACGTTGCGAACGATGGCGGTAAGGTGGATCTTGCGCAAGCCGGAGCGAATTTCCAGTTGGATGGAATCGCCAGGATTCAAGCGATGGTCCGATTCCAGATAGGCGCCGCCGAGGCTGATGGTTTTCACCCGGGCCATGGTCATTTGCGAGCCAGTGATTTGTGCGCGCAGAGGCGACTCCAGAGGAATGCGAGCATAACGCCGCGGCACGATAAAGTTGCCGAGCGGCGGAGCCGGAGGCTCGTACGAAGCGCGAGCGCGCGCGGAGCCGGGACCCTCTTCCATCAGCGCCAGCGCATCTTCGGCGGCCGCGCGGATTCCGCCGGGTTCCGTGTACGTCAGGCCCTCGCGTTTTCCGGCGATCTGGCGCAAGAGCTCGACGGATTCGACAGCGCGCAGTCGACCGAGCGCTTCAATGGCCTTGATCCGCACAAATTGATCGCGCAGCGTTTCGTGTTCGCCGGCGGCAATTTCCATCAGCAGCGGCACCGCGGTTTCTTCCTGGCCCAAACCAATCTGGTCGATCATCATGGGCACGACCAGCGGATGCGCATCCTGGAGAATCGCAGAGAAGACGAAGGCGGTGCTTTGCGCCGATTGCGAGTTGGTGGGACGCGAAAGCTCACTCACCGCGAGATCCTGCAAATTCCACTCCCAGCTACCCAGCGCGCGGGTGATGCCGCGAAGCAGGCGATCCGGATCGGCCGAGGCCAGCAGGCGGATGGCGGCGCTGACGCGTTGGCGGCGTGCTTCGAACAAACGGGTCTCCAAAAGCGTGAGCGCCGGAACACCAATCGCGCGCAGCAGCCGGGCCATGGCGGGCATCATTTCCGTAGCCCGCGGCTCAGTCAACAAAAGCGTCAGGCGATCCAGCAAGCGCTCCGGGTCGCGCTGCAGCAAGCGCGGAAGCGGCGGTTCCAGCGGACGATTGGCCAGCGCCGCGTCGACCAGCAGCATCCAGCGGTCGTTGGCGACCAAACGATGCGCCAAAGCGTTCAAGTGTTCGTGCTCGGCATCGCTGGGAAGCTTCTCCAGGGCCAGCAGAATATTTTCGAAACTGGCGAAGTCCCCGCGGGCCACGGCGGTGCGGCCCAGCGTTTCCAGAAACGCCGCCAGCAGCGCTGTGGTTTCCGGCGCTTGCTCTTTGGTGAGAGCCACAAGGGTAAGCTTGGATAATTCTTCGGGCAGCTGGTTCGGCCACAGGCGCTCGAGCAGCGGCGAAAGCTCACTGAGGCCGGCGGCGACCACCCGACGCACGGCCTGGTCTGCGTTTTCCAGCCGGCGCGCGTAATTCAGCAGGATCGTGCGAGCTTCGCGGCGCGGAGCATCGGCAGCGGCGTCCACCAATTGCTGGAGCATCTGGCGTACTACCCCGATGGGCACACACCAAATATCGCTCCCGCGCAACACCGTGGATTTTTCGCGGGGAGCCAGCTCCATCCAGAAGCGCTCGATCAGCTGCTCGCGCTGTCCATCATTGGCCCAGGAAGAAGCCAGCGAGGAGAAGTGCTGCGAAGAATGCGGGCCCCGGTACTCGCCAGCAGCTACTAGTTCCTCCGCTAACCGATTCAGCAGAGGACGGACACCCGCCGGGGTCAGATTGCAATCGATAAATTCCGTGGTGAGCAGTTCGAGAACCAGGGACTGCGACAGGCGCTTGAGATAAAGCTGCGGTGCTTCGCCTTCTTGCGGCGCGTAATGCGTCATCGCGCTGAGCATGGTGCGCACGGTGTCGCGGCTGGCGCTTTCCATGGATGCGTGAATGGCCCGCGCCGCATCTTCGGCGGAGAGACCGCGCGCGACTTCCATCGGGGGAGTCAGCCTGCCAATGAGGCGCAGCGTTTCCGTGATTTCGGTGATTTGTGGCGCATGAATGGGCGCATCGCCCGACTCCTCCGGCGCATTGCCGCCATAAGCGACCAGGGCGGCAATCAGGCTGGCTAAAACGGAATCGACTTTGCGCTCACTAAAGGTGTTGATCTGGATCCCAGTCACGCGTTGCTCCCGGAGACGAGCGGGCCAGCCCCCTGCTCCGAGGCGTTTAGCCGCTTCCTCCGATCTTAGCAAGGTGTCGGTGATGAGATGTGTGAGCGTGTCTAATTCGCCCACATGAAATTTCACGCCGAAGAAGAGGGAATGGATGCCGGCGCGCTGCAGATCGGTGGCCAACGCGTGAAATTCACCGCGCGAGTCCGGCAGGTGCCCTTCGTTCAGCTTGGGCACCACGATCCCGCCACGTTCGACGCGTACTTCCAGGCCGTTCAGAGCCACGGCGGAGGCGCGCAGGCCGTCGTAGGCCTGATCAAGGCAATCGAGCACGCGCGGGTGCGTTGGATCGTACAGCCGCAGCGCGCGCAGCAGCAGGTTAAAGGTGCGCAGCGTCTGCGAAACCTCAGCAAACCGGGGGTCGTCATGAGACACGCGTTCGTAAACCGCGGGCGGAGCGGACGAGACGGCGGTATTGGTGCGCCTCTTTCCGGCGGTACGATCATCTCGAAGGGCTGAGGCAGTGGAGGTCAAGAGCGTATCCCGAGTCACGACAAGAGATTACCGGAAAAGCCAAATCGCCCTGAGGTGAAGGACGAACCAAAGAGGGAGACAGCCCTCCGATTGGTGGCCAATCTGGCACGTTAAGGATGGAAGAGGAAGTGGGGAAAACATATAGTACCGATAGGCCATGGTGTGTAACAACTGAGCACAATTAAGCGCCTATGGAATGAAGTACATCGACCCCTTACGCTTTTATTTCGCTGGCCTTGCCCTGGCGAGCGGGCTGCCGAGGCTTGACCGCTGACCGGTCAGGAATTTTTGGACTTTCGCCGCCGGTTCAGCGGTGTCAAGAGAATCGTGATTCCATAGAGCTGACCGCTGCCGGATGGCCGGGCCACGGACTGCGAAAGTCGTTCCATGGATTCAAGAATCTCGGGGAGATCCTTCTTTTTCAGCCAGCCTGTCTTCCGGGCGGCCCACAGTTCGCGATATTCGCCAGAGACGACCACGGCCCTGCTGCGGATCGCTCTCCGAAAATCCCGGATACCCAGTCGCAGCATAGACGCCGCAACCGCCGCCAGAGCTTTTTCATCCTTACGTCTTGCCAAGTCGTAGTCGATTCGCAAATCGCGCGCCACCGCCCGAAAGAGCGCTTCCGGCCGGCGTCCGGCTTTGCGATTGCCAACGTTCTGTACTAATCCTGCGCGCACCAGGATGCGCAGATGATAATAGAGCGCATCCGATGGCCGGCCCAGGGTCGCGGCGAGTTCCGCAACGGAGACGGTTCCCATCTGCGCCAGGACATCGAGGATTTCCTGACGAGACGCAGAAGTAAGTGCGGTGAGTTGTTTCTTAGAAGCTACAACGTGAAGCGAATTGGATTTCGCCATGCGACCCTGCCGCGTTCCTTCCAAGGTGTGTCCATCATAATGCATGCATGTACCGGCGCTTCTACCGTGCGGCCGAAAGACTTAGCACTTCGTCTTTTCCTGGCAGTGCATGTGTACGAGGGATGGATGGGTGCTTATTCAGCTCATACGTTTCTCCCGACCCGAAGTCGGTGAATCGATCGAAAACAAATGGCACGCCCTCAGCCTGTAGCGCCGAGTCGCGATCTGTGACTTGAAGATGTAGATGGGGCGCGCTAGCTTGGCCGCTGTTTCCGACGCGTGCGATGACGTTCCCGCGGCGCACCTGCTGATGCAGGGCAACGGTAATGCTGCCCTTTTGCAGATGAGCGTAGGTCACATAGCGATTCGGCGCGATGCAAAGGACGATGTAGTTGCCCAGAATGTTGTCGAGGGTGACTGGTTGAGGAAGCTGATGGGGCGTGTTGTCCAGCATGCCGTCAGCGATCTGAGTGACCTCGCCGTCGGCAACCGCCAGGAGCTCTTGGCCGTAGGCCCAATAATCCTCGTTTCTTGCCGTTCCCTGGTGGGAGTCCCCGTTCGGTCCGACCTTGACCCAATCCGAGGCGAACCTCTCCGGAAGGTGCACATGGCCATCGATCGCCAACAAAGCCCGGCGATGGGGGGAATCATTCGCAGGTCCGTCGCCGGCGACCCATACTCCTTCGCGGAAAGGTGAACTGAGAACAGGCACGGCATCGGCAGACACATCGACTGGAAAAGCTTCGAGCGTCGCGGTGGGTTGGGTTGATCCCGCCGGTTGCGCATCTCCGGAAACAAAGACCAAACGGTGCTTCAAACGCTGCGGTGTTGGCGCGTCTGGTGGCAAGGCAACCCACATAAAAAGTATGGCCCGCGAGCCCGGCTCAATTCTCTGAGGTTGCTTGGCAGATGCAGTTGCGCCCAGATTCAGCATCATTGGCGCGAGGGCATCGCCCGACAGCGATTCGAACGCCTGCGCTGCGCCGTTGTCGCCGAAAACCTCCAACTTCGACAGCGTCAGAGGCACTTTGTCAAAGTTTGTGATGTGCAATTCATACGCCAACACCACATGTTCATCGATGCTCACAGGAATGGGCGGCCAGGGACATGCGACCTCCACCCGCGGTCCGCGCTCTCTTGGAAATGCTTGGTGTAAAGCCCCCAAAACCACCATCGACATCAGAAAAAACCAGACGGTGCGAAAGCGCCATTTCATATTAATTTTTTTTGCGTTCCCCTTGCACCGAGCGTTTCGTTTCATTGGTTTGAATATTGAAATACTTACATAATTTTCAATAATGATCAAGCGGACGGAACAACCTCAATCCGTAAGCGTGTCAGAAGAACTACAAGCTCGACTGTGGTTTTGGTGTGCCGGCCGGAGTGCTGATTAGTGTGCGTGCAAAGTTTCGTTGACGAACACCGTGCCGCCTTCACTGGCTTCCACACCGCGTTTGGCGATCTGGTAACCCTTCAATTTCAAGGCGATGATGTGCGGCCCGGTAGGGATTTGCACGCGCGCGGGGGTGATGTCGCCTGAGGGCGCTCCGTCGATGTAGATCTCCGCGCCCTCCGGAGTGGAGTGCACTTGCGCCCAGGCCACACGCGTTTGCGACTTCTCCTTCAACTGCGCGTTGATGGTGGTTTGCGCGTTGTCCTTTACCACAATGTGACCGGCGTAGGCCTGGTAGCCCGGAAGCCGCAGAACCAAATCATATTGCCCTTGCGCAAGGGGAAGGGTCGCCGGAGTCTGACCGGATTGCTTGGCTCCATTGATGAAGATGTCGGCGCCCGCCGGTTGGCTGGTAACCAGCAGCCCTTGAGCAATTGCCTCCAGGTGAAGTTTCTGGTCGAGTACCTGACCGGACTTCAGCTCGAGCGCCGTTTGCAGTGGCGAGTAGCCATCTTTGGTGACTTGCAGACTGTAACGCGTGGGAAACAGATTGTTGAAGCTGCAGGGTGTCTGGCAGTCAAAGAGTTGGCGTCCCGCTGGCCCGAAAAGCGTGGCAGAAGCGCCGATCACATCGGTGACCACGTGAATCGCGCTCTTGCCGGCGACGGGCACCGGATGCGCGCCATTGTCGCCAGGCTCCGCTCCTGCGACCGGAGCGTCGTCATATTGAATGTCGTCGAGTATGTGAACATTGGCCGGAGCGTTGCGCAAAAGCCTGAGCAGTGCGGTGTGCTCGACAGGACGCAGCTTTCCGGCGAGGATCAGATTGCTGCCGGAAGCAGTCACCCTGACCCGGCCGGTCAGATCTTTATCGGCGATGGCTTGCTCAATCTGCCCTTTGTATTCGGCGGCAGCAGGCGAGACGGATGGTTCAGATTTTTTCGGTGGTGCGGGAACGGGAGCGGGCTTCTCCGCGGGTGGCTGGGCAGGGACGGCCGTGCTATCGGTGGAATCTTTCAACGTATCTTTGGGAACATCGCTGGCCGGAGCCGGATCGGGTGTAGTGGCGGAAGCGGGAGAAGCGTTGGCCGGGGCCGTGGTTGCCGCAGGATCGGGCTTCGCAGGAGGCACGGTCGCGGGAGCAGGCGCGGCTTGCATGGCGTGTTCGTTGTTGCGCTCGCGGGCGGCCTGGAATTCCGGACGAAGACGAACGACGCCGTAAGCGATGACCGCAAGGAGCAAAATAGCCGCCAACACCGTGGCAAAAGTGCCCGACTTTTTCTCTGGCACTTCTTGCAATGGAGGAAGAGGTCCGGTGCGGCGAACGGTGGGCGTTTGCGATGGCGTTCCTGCGCGCTGCTGCAGCGAACGAGCAGCGGCGGCCGTGGCCGGGTCCTCCATGTATTGCGTGCGAATCGGCGTGGTGGGCGTAGAAAAGGGTTGACCTACGCCCTGACCGCGCGGGGAGACCAGCGTGGCATCGGGATTCCGCTCGTGACCACCCAGCGCGCGGTAATTGCGCAACTCTTCCAGCATCTCGCGGCAAGACTGGTAGCGAGCGTCCGGCTCCTTAGCCAGCGCGCGCAGGACAATCTCGTTCAAGCCGGGATGGATCGAAGGATTCAGCTGCCGAGGCGGAATGGGCTCTTCGTTGACGATTTTGTAGATGACCGTGGTAATGCTCTGCCCGGGAAACGGTTTTTCTCCGGTGAGCATTTCGTACAAAACTACGCCTAAAGAGAAAATGTCCGTGCGGCCGTCGATGGGGCGGCCCTTCACTTGTTCCGGCGACATGTAGCTGGGCGTGCCCATGACGTGGGTGGTTTGCTGCACGGTGCCGAACTGGAGAATTTTGGCCGTACCGAAGTCGGTGACCTTGACGGTGTCGTCCGCGGTCAACATCAAGTTGGCGGGCTTGATGTCGCGATGGACGATGTTGCGCTCGTGAGCGAATTGCAGGGCGCTGCACGTTTGTTCCAGGATGCGTAGCACGCGTGGCACCGGGAACGATTCGCCGCTATCCAGAGTCGCTTGTAGCGATTTGCCGGAAACCAGTTCCATGGTGATGTAGTACAGGCCGTCTTCTTCGCCTGCGTCGTATACCACAACAATATTCGGGTGCGTCAGCAGCCCGGCGGCGCGCGCTTCGGTCTGGAAACGGGAGAGCAGTTCCGGACGCGAGAGACCGGTGCCTTCCGCGGTCAGGCGAATGGTCTTCACCGCCACGTTGCGCCCGATCACCGGATCGATGGCCAAGTAAACCACACCCATGGCGCCACGGCCGAGTTCGCTGAGGATCTCGTACCGTCCCGCTTTGGTCATCGTCGTCATGCGAGTTGCGCCACGAACGGGTGGCCTATCCTTATCAACACGAGTTTGCCGGAAAGGGTTGTGTGGAGCGCGGTCGCGAGCGATCCACAAGACAAATAGTCTTGGCCCCCAACCGCAACGCCCAGCGCGCTGAGGTTTTGCCGGACACACACCCTCGCCACTAAAGACAGTAGCGGGGGCGGTTTTAGTGGGTCAACGCTACCGCAGTACTAGTGTGCCGCAGGGATACGCTGGCCGTTGGGACAGGCGAAACGAGCGAGCCTAGCTCGAGTACAGCGCTTCTCATCGCCACTGCCAAGTTATGATATCTTCGGGTTAACTCGAGGTCACTAATGGTCGGTCGAACAGCGCTTCTTATTTTGGTATCAGTGTTTCCCGCGTCCGTGGCGTTCGGACAGATCGTTTTGAAAGATCCGCCCTGTATGGCGGGGAAGACGTCATCGGTGGATTTAACCGACTTGAAAAGAAAAGCGGAAGATGGCCAGGCAAAGGCACAGTGGCAGTTCGGACTGGTGTTCTTTCTCGGATGCCACGGAGTGCCGGCCGATCATGAGCAGGCAGCGATATGGTGGAGATTAGCCGTGGGACAGAATGAGCCCGACGCGATGGTCGACCTGGGACAGTTGCTCCTGTATGGAGATGGCGTGGCTCGGGATGTTAATGAAGCGATGCGATTGTTCCAAAAGGCGGGCGAACTAGGGGAATCGCGCGGTTACTACCAACTCGCACAGATGTATGCCGTCGGAGATGGAGTGAAACAGGACTTGTCTGAGGAAGCGAAGTGGTATCGCAAGCTGGCGGAACAAGGCGTCCCGGATGCGATGTGGATGATCGGCAAATATTACGACGAAGGGCACGGCGTGCCAGAGGATGAGGAGCAAGCGAAGTACTGGTGGCGAAAAGCAGCGTCGGCCGGACATCAAATGGCGGCAATATCGCTGGCGCAACTGGAGGCGCAGGGCGGCGGAGAAGATGCCGCCCAGGCCGCGAAAGAGTTACAAGCGAAAGCAAAGAAAGGTGATGGCGAGGCCGCATTTGATTTGGCGGAGCTATATCTCAGCGGAAACGGCGTGCCGCGTAGCGCTACAGGGGCGACGCATTGGTTTGAAGTGGCGGCGGAACACGATTACGGACGAATTGAGGTTGCAAACCGATTGTGGAAAGGAAGAGGCATACCAGCCGATCCAGAAAGAGCATTTTACTGGTATCAAAAAGTTGGCTGTGAATTAGCTGGTTATCAACTTGGCAGAATGTATCAGCTCGGACAGGGAACGGCGCAGGACTACGCGAAGGCCGCGGATTGTTATCGAGCGGGAATGGAACGAGCGACCTATGCACGATTGGGACTGGCCGACCTGATGGAAGCGGGACAAGGTGTACCCAAAGACGACGCGAAAGCATTGGATTTGTACCGGGAAGCGGCGGAGCGAGAAATTGGGGGAGTGGCATTTGAGATTGCGATGGACTTCGATCTAGGGCGAGAACTGCCGAACGACCTGGCACAGGCTGCGCAGTGGTGGAAAATTTCAGCAAGTTATCACAATGGCGGAGCGGCACTAAACCTTGCTAAGAAGTACGCATCCGGCACGGGCGTTCCTCGGTCAGCAATCGGAGCGTATGTCTGGACCGCTCTGGGAGCGGACGTATTTTATTACGCCAAATCCGCTAATGAACAGATTCGCCACCAACTCCCGCAAGATATCGTGAAGCAGGGGAACGAGATCGAAGAGGGGTACCGGGACAGAAAGAAGCAATTTGGAGCCTTCTACGATGACTCGAACCCCGTGCTGAAAATGTCAGAGGCAGAAATGAAGGTTGCAGCGTCACAGGGAAATATCGACGCATTATTCTCTTTGGCCTACCGGTTGTCCACAGGCCAGGGACTGACAGCTGACGTGCCCGAGTCCATTCAAATCTATCGACAAGTTGTCTTTCAGGCGCGAGGCGATCTGTATACGAATCTAGCGAGGGAGTATGAATTCGGCATCGTTCGCACGAAAGATATGAAGGTGGCGATGGACCTCTATCGAAGAGCTGCGGAAGCCGGTTCGGCTGAAGCCCAGTATCGGCTGGGCTTGGCATATCAAATGGGCGACGGCGTTGATAAAGACTCAATGGAGTCGTTGAAGTGGTTTCTAGTTGCGGCCGACAGCAACACCTCGGCGAAAGCAAAGGCGGAGGAACTGGAAGGAACGTTGAGCGCGCTGCAAGTCGACGCGGCTTCGCGGAACGCGTCCGAGATACGGATGGTATACGCGCGGTGAGGAGCGGCCTATTGCATAGGGGTGACGATGAGTGAGGTTGGGGTTGTTTTAGTTTCGGGGACCATGCGATCCAGTTGTGAGTAGCGTGTCGGCGCGGCGAGGCCGTCTGTTAAGAGGAAGCCCTGGAGTGCGAACGAGGTGGTCCATACGATCTCGAGGGTTTGCACGTATTCCGTGGCCAATTCGAAATTTTTGCGGCGGGCGTCGAGCAGGCGTGGATAGGCCGCGAGCATTTGGCCGTATTTCTCGGTCATGAGCGTGTTGGCCTGTTTCGCCAGCGGGAGGATTTGGTCGCGATACTGTGTGGCGACGACTTTCGCGGTGGCGTATTGGTCGAGCAGCGAGGCAGCCCGTTCGCGAAGGAGCAACTGGACGCGCTGCTTTTCAAGTTGAGCACGGTCGAGGGCGGCCTGGGCTTCCGCGATGTTGCCTTGATTGCGATTGAAAATGGGAACTTGCACGGAAAGTTCGGCGAGCCCTTCCCAGCCAATCGCATGAGGGGGCAGGGAGCCGAGCGGTTCATTGTTGTACTCGAGGCCGCCCAATACGTTGATGTCGGGAATGACCTGACTTTGCGCGCGGGTGACTTCCGCGTTGGCGCGAGCAGCCGAGGCCTCGGCGATGCGTGTAGCCGGGCTGAGATTGGCGATGGTTTCCAAAATCTGTTGCTCATTGATCTCCGGCCAGCCGTGTTCCAGGTCACCGGCGAGGGTAGCTTGCGGAAGATCGGGCTGGCCAAGGACCGCAGCGAGCCTGCGCCATTGCTCGCGCAAAACATTTTCCTGTTCAAGCGCAGCGAGATGCAGGCGCTGCACTTCAATCTGTGTTTGCAGTTGCTCGGATTCGTCGAATTGTCCGGTGCGCACCAGATCGTCCTCCGACTGCTGAACCATTTGCCCAATCTGGCTTAAGTCGCGGCGGAATTCGAGCAGTTCTTGCGCAGCGAGCACGCGATAAAACGCAATCTTTACGGAAGTTTCGACGCGCGTCTTCTGCTCTTCGGCTTCAAGGTCGGCTACACGCTCTTCTTGTTCGAATACCGCGCGAGCCTTACCCAACTTGCCTCCAGTGACCACCGATTGCTCCACGAAGAAGCCTTGCTTCCCGCCGTTGATGGAACCGCCGCGAATTTCGTCGCCGGTGTAGCCGATGGAAGGGTTAGGATACAGCCGAGCTTGTTGCGTGCGTGCTTTGGCCGCGCGCAGTTCGGCTTCGGCTTGGCGTAGCGTGGGATTAGAGGCGGCAGCGAGGCGCTGTGCGTCATCGACGGTGAAGAGTTTGTCACGCGATTGCTCCTGGGCTCGCCCGAACCGCGGATAAACAGGCTCGACCATTTGCATCTGTTCTTGCGGATGCATGTGCATCGACTCTTGTGATGCCGGAGTCGGCTCCTGAGGGAAAGCGGGAATAGCCCCAAGTAGCGCTAGCATGAGCATCGTTTGCAATTTTCCAAACATCATCGGAAATCTCCTAGGCTTCGGCGCTGTGTGGTCTTCGAAACGAAACCGCAGAGGCCACACGTGACAACAAGCGTTTACTTACGATTTGCCTTCGCGGATGAGCCGCTGGATTTGGTTGTATTGGTCTTCGGGAAGAACGCGGACCATGGTCATCATGCCCATCATTCCGGCCGACCAGTTGGCTGGCAGGCCGTGCGTCTCTGGTTTGGCGACGAGGTCGTCCATAGCCATTTCCATAAAGGCGTCCTGAGGAAAACCGGGAACCGAGCTGGCATTGCCGGCGACCGGGGAGTGCTGCATGTGCTCCGCGCCAATGCTCTGCGAAAGAGTCATCATTTGGCTCATGGCGCGCGCCTCGGTCGTGTCTGCCGTCTGAATCGGCCGGTTGCCCATCAGGTCCATCATGCTGTTCATCATGTGGTGCGGCAGGTGGCAATGAATCATCCACGCGCCGGAATATTTGGCTTCGAACTCCACCACTTTGGCTTGTGCCACGCCGACCAGCACGGTGTTGGTGGGATACCAAGTGGATTCCGGAGCGCGGCCGCCTTCCGTGCCAGTAATCACGAATTGGTTGCCGTGAAGATGGATAGGGTGATGATCCATGCCCAGATTCACAAAACGCAGGCGCACGCGGCTACCCAGGCGAACGACGAGCGGAGTCGTCATCGGTGCGCAAACGCCATTCATAGTGAGCCAGTTGAATTCCATGTTGGCGGTATTGGGAACCGAATTGTTGGGCAGCACCGCCCACTCTTGCAGCACGATGCCGAAATCGTGATCGACGTATGGTGTGTGGGAGGTCTGCGGGTGCGCGATGAACATCCCGAGCAGGCCAATCATTTCCTGCATGGCGCTGTGGGCGTGGTAGAAGAAGGTGCCTTCCTGATGCACCGTGAATTCGTAAGTGAAAGTTTCTCCCGGTGCGATGGGTTTCTGGCTGATAAAAGGGACGCCGTCCTGTTCAATAGGCACTTCCAGGCCGTGCCAGTGCATGGAGGTGCTTTCGGGCAAAGCGTTTTCCACGTGAATGCGCACGCGGTCGCCTTGTGTGACCTGGATCGTGGGACCGGGAGATGTGCCGTTGTAACCCCAGGCGTCGATAGTTTTGAAGGGCGCGATTTTTTGTTTCAGCGGCGCGGCCTTTAAGCGAAAAACTTTGGTCGTGCCGTCGAACTCAAACGGGCAATCGGGAACGTCGGGGGTTCGCATGGGGGCGGGCGGTTTTAGCGGGGCGTTCCCTGCGGTCCGGCGGCGCGAAGCGGATTCGGTGGGAACGGACGCGCCGGACGCTAGCCTCGTGTTCCAGCCGAACAGACCTGCGCCGAAAATCATGGCGTCTTGAAAGAAATTTCTGCGTGACGTGCCCATAAAAAGCCTCCAGAAAAACAGGAAAGTGGTTGGAGCGATAGTTAACGGGGTTCAAGTGCTGCATTCGCGGATACAGGAAGAGCAGGCGATTGCAAATACAGCAGGTAGCACAGCGAGCGCACAGGTTGAAACCTGTGCTACAGGAATCAGATGCGCAACGGTTTAGGCGAGGACGGATTCAAACTGGGCGTAAACGCCCGGCAGGGGCGCGGACCGGAGACGCCCGAAGCGATCAAACACGGCGAGAACGCCTTCAGATCCGCTAGAAGAAGGAAGGACCCAGAAGCGAGCGGGGAAAGCGACGAAGAATTTTCGGAACGGGGAGTGGTGAAGATAAGTTCGGCAGTGGCGCAACGTTTCGTTGAGGCAGGTACAAATGCGATTGACGAAGTGCTCGGTCCGCTGGCGTGGTGGCAGCCGTCAGGGGACGCGCCGGACGAACCCAGGCCACAAAACGGCACGGCGCAACGCGCGGCACACAACGGTACGAGCGCCAGACACAGAATTAGAGCGGCCGCAAGAAGCGCGGGAACTGACCAGCGCAGCTGCTCTCTGACGTTCCAGACCATTCCAACAAATTACGGTTTGCCTGAACGCGCGTCAAGCGCTCTTTCCATAAGTATGAGTTTGCTTGGACATATGGAATTTTAGCGAAACCGGAATCGCCGGCCGTCCATCTACGTAAAAGGGGGCGGGAAAGGCTTTCAGGGCTCATGTTACCAACGAAAAATCGGCATCTGTCGGATCGTTTGATCAGGACCATCGAGAATAATGCGGAGGAGTTGGCGCAGGGTGCGGTAAAGAAAATGCATACGAGCCCGCGGACCGATGCATATCACCGGTTGTCGCAGCGCGAGGTTTACAACCGCTGTTACGAGATTTACCATAATCTGGGATTGTGGCTTTGGGAAGAGTCCGACCACGCGATTCATGCACGCTACAGCGAATTGGGGGCGCGGCGCTTTGAAGAGGGAATTCCTCTGGCGCAAGTGTTGTGGGCGCTCATTTTTATCAAGGAGCGGCTGCTGGAACACCTGGGAGATTGCGCGATGGTGGATTCCGCCATGGATTTGTATCAGCAACAGGAGGTCGTGCGGTTAATCAGTCACTTTTTTGACCGCGCCATTTGCTATACCGGGGAAGGCTATGAGCACAAAGCTCATGCAAGCAAGCCTGCCACCGAGCCTCAGGCAGCGCATAAGGGATGGAAAGCCAGCGGTTCCCACCGAGACGCTCACCATACGCCGTGAGCCGACCATAGTTTGCAGTTGAAGTGGGCCAACTCCGCGATCACGGTCGCGAACTCAGTACCCGTGTGTGTCCGTATCACCGGCGGAAATTTTTCCCGCGAAAGTGCGATAGACGTAAGTGAAGTAACCAGCAGCAAGCAGCATGCCGATAACCCACCAGGCTAATCCGATTTTCAGTCCGTAATCGGCGGCTTTCGCGTTCGCCACCGTCAGCGAATAGGTGGGATTGCGCGCGGGAAGAACCATGGGGTAGACGCCGAACACCACGCTGGTGAGCATGCCGAGCAGATACGCACAGGAGGCAAAGAAGGCATTGCGCTCGTTCTCACGACGCAATTCGAAGATGATGCCAGCCAATCCCGCCACCGCAATGGCCGGAAAGAGAAAGCCGATGGGCCAGGTTTTGAAGTTGGCGATGACTTGCGGCTGAACCGCGAAAGTAATCATGGTCAGAATGCCGGTAAGGATTAGCGCGCCCCACCAGGTCCACGCGGCAACCCGCCCGGATCGTTCGTGAACCGGGCCGGTGGTTTTGAATTGCACCCACAAAGCGCCGTGCATCATTAAGGCCAGCAAAGCGGTCACCCCAACAAGAATGGTGTACCAATCCAAAATGCCGGTATGATCGCCCAGCTGGAAATTGGTCCACAACGGTTCGAAGAAATAACCGGTTTCGTCGAGTGGCACGCCACGAACTACGTTCCCAAGAGCCGCGCCGAAGAAAATAGCGAGCAAGAGGCTGGAGGCCGAAAACACGAAATCCCAGAAGGGAATCCAGATGGGGCTGTGAATGTGATTGCGGAACTCTACGCTGGTGCCGCGCAGAATCAGCAGCCACAGCACCATCATCAGTGGAAGATAGAATCCGCTGAAGCCACTGGCATACAAAAGTGGAAAAGCAAAATAAAGTGTGCCGCCGGCAGCCAGCAGCCAAACTTCATTGCCATCCCACACCGGACCGATCGTGGCGATCACTTGTCGACGTTCTTCGTTGGTGTGTGCCACGAGGAAATGAATGGCGCCCGCGCCCAGATCGAACCCATCCAGCAGGACGTATACGGCGACCATCACTGCGACCAGCCAAAACCAGAGTATTCCCATGATCGCTCCTCAATCTGCGTGCGCCGGCACCGGTGATTCCGCGCCGGGCAAAGTTTCGGATTCGGGGCCTTGCTCGATTTCGCGATAAATCAAAAAGAGCCACAGGATGGCGAGCAGCGTGTACATGCCCATGAAGCCCAGCAGCGTGAACCAGGCGTTGCCGGCAGCCACCCGCGGCGAATAGCCGTGCACCGTGCGCATCACGCCGTAAATCAGCCAGGGTTGGCGGCCCAGTTCGGCGGTCATCCATCCGGCCGTGTTGGCAATGTAAGGGAGCGGGGCGGACAGCATCAGCAACCAGAGCATCCAGCGCGACTCGTACAATTTGCCGCTCCAGAGAAGAATCGCGGCGAGCCCCATCACGGCGATGAAGATGGTGCCCAGGCCGACCATCACGTGGTAGCTGTAATAAAGAAGTTCGATGGTGTCCGGCCAATCCGACTCTGGAAACGAATCCAGTCCGCGCACATGGGCCTTCCATTCGCGATAGGTCAGAAAGCTCAGCATTGAAGGAATTTCCAGCGGATTATCGAGTTTGCGGCGCTGCAGATCAGGCTGGCCAAGAACGGCGAGCGGCGCCCCATCCTGCGATTCGAACAAGCCTTCCATCGCCGCCAGCGTGACCGGTTGATGGTCGGCCACAAGCTTCCCCTGAATATCGCCGGTGGGAAACAGTTGCAGAACTGCGGCAATCACCCCGACCGCCACGCCAATGCGCACGAAGGTTCTGCCGTAGAACAGTTCGCGCTTCGACAAAACGTAGAAGGCGCCCACCGCGGCCATCACAAAACAACCGGTTTGCACCGCCCCGAGCATGTTGTGCGCGTATTGCGCCAGAGCCCAGGGATTCAGGATCAGACCCCAGAAACTCGAGAGCGCGATTTCCCCGTTCGACAGAATGCGGTAACCGGTGGGATGTTGCATCCAGGCATCGGTGGCGACGATGAGGTATCCGGAAAGCCACGAGCCGATGAATACGAGAACCGCGGCGACCCAGTGTCCCAAGCGGCCCAGCCGTTTTTCGCCAAAGAGAAATAGCCCCAGGAACGTGGATTCCAGGAAGAAGGAAAAGATGCCTTCCATCGCCAACGGCTGGCCAATCACTCCGCCGGCCGCTTTAGAGAATTCCGCCCAGTTGGTGCCGAACTGAAATTCCATGGGAATCCCGGTCACCACGCCGATGGCGAAGTTGATGCCGAAAATCTTGCCCCAAAAACGAGCAGCGCGGTTGTAGTGCTCGTCGTTGCTACGGATGGCCATGGTTTTCAAGACCACGATCAGCAGCGCCAGGCCCATGGTCAACTGGGGAAAGAGGTAATGGAAAGTCACCGTAAACGCAAAGTGCAGGCGATGAATATCCAAAGCAGATCCCATGCAGACACCTCCGGCGTGTAACCTAGGTTCGAGGGAACCGCTGGCGCGAATGCCGCGTGGACAGCAGGGAGCGAGTTACGATTCTCGCACTTTTCCTCAGCGATCGGAAACGTTTTGCAGAGTCAGCCGCAACACGAGTCAGTATTTGTTGTGGAAGATGGCGCGGTTGATGTCCGGCCAGAATTCTTTAAATTCGAAGGAAATGAAGTCTTGGAGGAGCTGGCTGCCCCAACGTTGATAGGTTTTGACCCAGGTATTTCCCGCTGGATAGTAAAGATTGCTGATGCCCGCCGCGGCTCCGGCACCGGCGATTTCGGAAATGTTGAAGGTATTGTTGCCAGCGTCATTTCTAGTGATGACCACGCGGCTCAGGGCATAGCCCGAGCGCTTGAAGAAGCCACCGCGGCCGAGGGTGTAGTACCGCGGGTCTTCTTTGGTGATCGCCGGTACGAAGGCCTCCACCATGTAATTTTCGATGGTGTTGTCGGCGACGGTGTGCGCGTAGTAGATGCCGTAGCCGGAAGCGCCTTGGCCAAACGATGGCTCCGACTTCTCCGCGAAGGAAATTCCCGCGACGATCCCGTTATAGATGAACGCCGAGTAATCGAAACTATCCTGCGTCGCCAGCCAGAATTTCTCCTTGAAAGATAGCGGCGGCAGATGGGTATCCGCGCTGACCGAACGGAAATTCGGAATGATCCAGAGAATGCGCTTGGTCTGTACACCGGTCTGATCGTCGGTTTTTGGCTTGGGTGACTCGATCGTCGAGCCGTTCGTCGACGGATCGGCCTTGGGTTCCTGAGGCGTGGCGGAGGTAGAAGGGCTCTGAGGAGCCTGCGGAGGCAGTGGCGCAGCGGCCAGGAGATCTTGGGAAGCCGGTGGAAGGTCGTCGAGTATCAGTGGTTGCTGCGCCGGCAGGCGCGATGGGTGCAGGAGATACAGCGCAAGAGCGGCAAGGAACGCAATTCGGCTAAATTTCAAAACTTTCCCCCAAGTAGGATTGTACTCGAACGACCTAGCAAAACGCTTGCAGGCTAACCCCAGCAGTCCAACCTTTTTGGATTCCTGAAGGCGCCCGGTGGATGCATCGCGGGTTTCCGGTTTTTTTTTGCGCGCTCCTGGGGGGGATTCCCACGCGCCAGCCGGTTAGTTCCCGCGGTTTTGCCCGCCACTTTGTGCAGCAAAGTGAACTGCTTTTTGATTGACTGACGCAGCACCTGGACCTACTATCGTGCGACCTGTGGAAGCGCGAAATCTGCCCGATCGATTCGCGAGGTACCTCCCCTGGGTTTTACTTATAGGGACATCGCAACTGCCGGAGTGATGAGGTTGTTATGATCCTGCAACTACAAAAAAGCCAGCCCGCCGCGGACGTCTGCCTGCTCGAGTTCAGTGGAAAGCTGATGATGGGCAACGATAGCCGTCAGGTGGAATGGAGCGTTGCGGAGCTGCTCAAACAGGGCGTCAAGAAGATTGTCTTCGACCTGAGCAGGCTGGACTCGATCGACAGCACTGGTGTGGGCATCATCGTCATGTGTGAAGGGCGGGTGCGAAATGCCGGGGGAGAAGTGCGCATTGCCGGACCGGCCGGGTTGGTGCACGATACCCTGGTGATGACCCATGTGGATCGCTTGATGCGATTTTTCCCCACGGCGGGCGAGGCCGCGAGCGATTTTAGCGTCGCCTGAGCCGGAAAGAATTATTGGAACGAGGCGACCGCGTCCTTGGACTCGTCAAACGTAGTGAACAGGTTCAGCAGGCCCACCATTTTCAAAGTCTGCACCGTAAACTTCGAAGGCTTCAGGAGGCGAATGGCCCCGCCGCCCTGTTTGGCCATGGTCAGGTGGCGGACCAGCATGCCAATGCCGCTGGAATCGATGGTGGGCACTTCTTCCAGATCCAGGACGATGCGACTTTGGCCTTGGGTGAGCAGTTCGTTCATGGCCGCGTTGAAACGATCGAGCGGAGGACCCATGGACAGGCGCCCTTTCAGTTTGACCAGCTTCACCCCATCCACAGTCTTGGTCTCAATGTCCAAGGCACACACTCCCTAGAGGAAAGCCCCCGCCGGTGAAGAAGTTCCTTTCGTTGACACCCCGAAAGGCCTTTGCTACAGTTCGCCGCACAAGTTAGTTAATCTTAGCGCAAAAAGCAAGAAACACCGTCCAGCGCAAGGGTCAGGTCCCCAATCCGGACGGACAGAAAGTCAGCCCCTTGGCAAGTTCAGAGCAGGAATCCGTACTCGATCTTTTTCCATTATCCAGCCAGTTGCTTGCGGAGCAAGAAGTGTCGCCGCGGGCGCGGACATTGGCAAACTTTGTCGCGGGGCTGCTTCCGGATTGTGCCGTAAGTGTGTACACCCTGGGATCGAACGGGCAGGGCAATTATTGGCAGCCGCGCGCCATGGTTGGCGAAGCCGCCATCCACCAGGCAACCATCACGGCCGATTCCGGGGTCCTGGGCACTTTACTGGTGGATGCCTTCCCTTCGCTGCGCGTCGCGCCGGATTTAAAACGCGAAGATTATCCGCACATTGATACTCGCAAGACGCTGCTTTCGCTGGCCTGCATTCCCCTGGTCCATCAAGACAACCTGGTTGGCGCTATCGAGATTCTGGCGTTCGCAGAAGCAAACACCGAGGACGACGTGAAAACACTGCTCCCGGCGACGGAGGTGGCTGCCGCCGCCCTCTCGACAGCCCAGGCCTACGAGGACGAGCGCCACGGCACACTCACTTCCATCACCCGTTTGACGCAACTCTACGACCTGGAAAAAGTGTTTTCCTCCACGCTGGAGATGGAAGAACTGCTGCCGCTGATCGGCTCAAAATTTTCAGAAGTTCTAGCCTGCCAAGCTGTGAATATTTGGCTGCTTCAGCCAGATGAATCCGTGGAATTGATGCACCAGGCGGGCGCAGACCCGACCAGCTTCAAGGGGCAGGTGCTAAAGCCGAATGAAGGCATCGTAGGGACAATTTCCGATAATGGCGAAAGTGTATGCATTGAGGATCCGGGAGATGAGCGCCTCATGCAACGGAATCAGGCCATGCCGGAATCGCCCGTCGTGTCGCTGATCGCCGCGCCGATTCTCGATAAAGGGGCACTGGTGGGTGTGGTGGAGGCGATCAACAAGCTGGATGGGACCCCGTTTGACGAAGACGATCTGTTTACTCTGAGCAGTTTGACCGAGACCGCATCCACGGCGCTGCACAATGCCAGCCTGTTGATGGCGGAACGCAAAGTGGAAATTCTGGAAACGCTCAACACCGTCAGCCACGAAATCACGTCCACGCTGAACCTGGAGCGGATGCTGCAGACCATCGTGAACGCGCCACAGGCGGTTATACCCTACGAACGCGCGGCCATTCTGCTGGAGCAGAACGGCCGGTTCAAGTTAAGCGCGGTGACCGGTCTGACTCAGGTGAACGCGGATGCGGCGGACGTCGCGCCGCTCAACGATATTCTGCAATGGGCCGCGCTATCGGAAGAAGTCGTGCACGTGGGTCAGCGGGCCGATGAAATCGACAGCGACCGCGAAGAGACGCGCGCGAAATTCCGGAAGTATTTTGCGGAATCGGGAATGCGTGGCCTCTATGCGCGCCCGCTGAACGACGACACCGGACGCGTCGGCCTGTTAGCCATGGAGAGCAGCGACCCGGATTTTCTGGGGCCGGCGCATATCGAAATTCTGGAAGTGCTGGCCGGTCAGGCCACCGTGGCGCTGCGCAACGCGCAGATGTACAAGGAAGTGCCGTTCATCTCCGTGCTCGAGCCGGTGCTGGTGCGCAAGCGCAAGTTCATGGCCATGGAGAAGCGCAAGCGCCGGATGTACGTCGGGCTTGGCGTGGCTGCGGTGATTTTTCTGGTCGCCTGCCCCTTGCCGCTGCGAGTGGATGGCGATGCTGTCGTTGCCCCCGGGCGTCGTGCTTTGATTCAGCCTGAATTTGACGGAGTCGTGGGCAAAGTGTTTGTCCGCGAGGGCCAAGCGGTCCAGAAGGGACAAGAGCTGGCCGAAATGGAAGCATGGAACGTACGTTCGGCCCTGGCTGAAGCGCAAGCAAAGTACGAATCCTCGATGCTGCAGATGAACCGCGCTCTGGCCAACAACGATGGTACTGAAGCCGGTGTTCATCGCGTCCAAGCCGACTTTTGGAAGGCCGAAGTCGACCGCGATCGCCAACTGCTCGATAGGGCGCAGCTTCGCTCTCCCATCGACGGAATTGTTGCCACGCCACACGTTGAAAACTTTGCCGGACGCAAACTGCAACAGGGAGACACGTTTGCCGAAGTCGTCAACACCTTGCAGGCCGTTATCGATGTAGGGATCGACGACACGGATGCCGGGCTCATGAAACCGGGACAGAAAGCTGTGGTGAAGCTCAACAGCTATCCGACCAGAACTTTTCGCGGAAATGTAGCCATTGTCAGTCCGAAGGCGGAGCTACAGCACGAGACTCCGGTGTTCTTTGCGCGAGTGGACGTGCCGAATACCGACGGAGCCATTCGCTCCGGGATGGAAGGACGAGGAAAAGTGCGAGTCGGCTGGTATCCGGCGGGGTACGTATTGTTCCGGCGGATGTTTCTATGGATGTACGCGAAGGCGTGGTACTGGCTGGGATGGTGAAGATGTGGAGGGGAAGTATGAGAAGTGCAATGGCGGCGGTAGCGTTAGGTGCGGCGCTCGCATGTGTAAGTTGCGGCGAAAGCAAGCCCATGGTTACGGGAGTCACCAACGCCGCGTCTGCGCCCGCACCGGCACCAACGCCAATCAAAGCAGCGCCACCCGTGGAGGCCGATCCCGGTCTGGTCGTAACCGGACCGATCATCGTGGAACATCAGGTGGACGTTACCGCGCAGCGCGATGGCGTGCTGCAGAAGATCCTGGTGGATGCACCGGCGCGCGTGAAAGTGGGTACCGTGCTGGCGCAGCTGGACGACCGGCAGATCACCGCGAATCTAGAGGCCGCGCGGGCAAAATCGCGCAGCATTGCCGACGATTTGAACAACTGGAAGGCCGAAGCCGGAGTGTTGGAAGCGGATTACGTGCGCGCGCAACATTTGTGGGATCTGGGACTGATTTCCCAGGAGCAATTGCAGCACGCGCAGTATAAGGCGGAGTCCGATCAGTGGGACATCAAGCGCGTACAGGAGACATTGAATACCTCACACGAGGAAGAACGGTCGCTGGAGCTCGAATTGGCGAAAACGAAAATCGTCGCACCGTTCAATGGAGTGATCGCGCGGCGATATGTGCGCGAAGGGCAGGAAGTGAACAAGGGCGAGCGGCTGTTCTGGGTCACGGAGGAGGCGCCATTGCTGATGCGGTTTACTCTCCCGGAAAAATATTTCGGTCATGTGAGCGCAGGGCAAGTTTTCGCGGTAACCACGCCGGATGTGCCCGGGGAACAGCATGCCGCGCGGGTGAAGGAAATCAGCCCGGTCGTCGATCCCTCCAGCGGAACCTTCGAAGTGCTGGTGGAGTTGACCGGGAAGCCGGGCTCCTTACGGCCCGGCATGACCGCGAATTTGAAGATCAAAAGCAGTCAATAGCTGTGCCATGAATCTCACCCGCGTCTTAAATAACGCTTTGCCGGACATCCCGGCACGCAAGCTGGCGGAGACCTATCCGCGGATGGACCCGGGCATGACCTTCCGGGAACACATTGAGGGCGGAAAAACGGTCGTTCGAGTTTATGTTCCATGCGCTGGCGGAATGTGTACGTTTGATAAGAACTCATGGGAACTTGCGCAGCTTTTTAACGGGCAGCGAAGCTATGAGGAGATCGCCGAAATATACTCGCAAGAAAAAGGGATTCAATATGACACAGAATGCGTAAGGGAATTTGCAGCCAGCATGGATGCCAGCAATTTCTGGTACAAGACGCCCCAGGAAAAAAACATTCAGTTGATGCAGATGAGCCGTGAGGAACGGCAAAAAAAGCTGAAGAAGAAAAACATCTGGTCTGATCTTGCGGACGTGGATTTTCCCGCATTTAACCCAGACCGGTTTATCACCCGGCTGTATGAGAAGACGCGGTTCATCTATACGTGGTGGTTTACGGCATTATGTCTGGCCGCGTTGCTGATCGCCGGGGCGATTACGGTCGCCCATTGGTCTCAGATCTGGCAGGATTCCTTGGATTTTTATCTATGGAAAAGAACGTGGACGGATGTCTTCTACATGTACACGGTAGGCATGGCGATCGTGTGCATCCACGAGCTCGCACATGCACATGCCTGCAAACATAGCGGGGCCCGTGTCCCGGCGATGGGATTTGCACTCGTCTACCTCCTGCCAGCGTTTTATACGGACACATCGGAAGGGTTTGTCCAGGGAACGGTTCACCAGCGACTGACCATGACGTTCGCTGGCGTATGGTCGGAATTGCTGCTGTATGCCTTGGCATGCCCGATCTGGTGGGTTTCGCGCCCTGGGACAGTGGTACATAACGTCGCGTATTTCGTGGTGATCCTCTGCGGTTTTATGAACATAACGGCGAATTTGAATCCATTGATTCGGCTCGATGGCTACTTCATGTTGTGCGACATAGTAGGGATTAGCGATTTGAAAGAGGATTCGACGGCCTTTACGTCTGCTTGGGTGAAGAAGCACATTTGGCGCTTGCCCGTGGATGTCCCTTATGTTCCTAAGCAAAGGAGAATTCCCTTTGTGGTTTATGCGCTTACTTCCGGAGCATACAGCTACACGGTGCTCTACATTCTGGCGCGTTTCGTGGGAAATTTCGTCAGGAATTTCAGTCCCGAATGGGGGTTTATTCCCGAAATTGGAGTTGCGCTACTGATTTTCCGTTCGCGAATCCGCTTATTGGTGAACTTTATGAAATTTCTTTACTTGGATAAAAAGGACCGCGTCCTAGCCTGGTTTACGCCAAAACACATGGCGATCGCCGGTGGCATCTTGATACTGTTTTTCGGGCTGCCCATCTGGAAAGACTCGGTTCCGGGCAGATTTGTACTGGAACCAATGAACCAGGCCGTGGTGCGAGCCCGCGTGCCGGGCACAGTCTCGCAGATTTTTGTGCAGGAGGGAGAGCGAGTCTCGGTGGGCACTCCACTGGCTAGCTTGAGCAACCTTCCCGTGCAATCCGGTCTTGAGGATGCCAGGGCCAGTGTTGTCCTGACCTCCACGCAAGCCAAACAGGCGGCGCTGAAATATAGCGATTACGGGAATGCATTGCTGGAGAAAGAACGGTCGGCAAAGCAGTATGGACAGGTCTCTGACATGAATGCCGCGCTGGAATTGCATGCACCCATTGCCGGAACGGTAGTAACACCCAGAGTCCAAGACCAATTGGGCACATATTTGAAAGCAGGAAGCGAACTCCTGGAAGTTGCTGACCTTACTCAAATGCGCGCAAGAATCTATCTCTCAGAATATGACCTTTATAAGATTCGGGTTGGGGAAACCGCAAAGCTGCAGTTTGACGGTGTACTGCGGCGAAGGGAGGGGCAAGTTGCCCTTGTTTCTAGCCGGCCGACTGAGCCGCCTCCATGGGCAGCGGAAGAGGCTGGCAAGGAAGCTCAGTCCGTTGGGCTACAACTGTACTATTTTGTGGATATTCTCGTGAAGAATCCTGGAGACGAATTGAAACCGGGAATGAGCGGGATTGGCAGAGTGTATGGGAATAGGAGAAGCATCGGAAGGATGGCTTTGGAAGTAGTGGAGAACGTTTGGGACCGCAAAGTTTGGTAGCAGGACGGTCGCAAAATAAAAGAAGGCTGCCTGAAGGCAGCCTTCTAAAGTGTTTGAGATAAGACAAATTATTACATCTTTTTCTTCAACACCGTCTTAACGGCAGAAGTCTTCACAGCAGAAGTCTTCACGGCAGAAGTCTTCACAGCCGGGGTGCTCATTTTGTGCGCAGCTTCGGGCATGGAACTAATCACGTTCGCCTTCTTGGTGGTCTTGAGGGTGCTGATGAGGCTCTTCTTTTGGATGGACATTGTTCTCCTCGGATTTCTCTTTGAAATTTGGTTTCCGCAGACGCCTGTCCATGGAGCAGGATTAGTGCCAAACCCTACTAAGAGCACTGTAGCGCTACGGCCTTACTGAAAATGCGCTACTTAGTACCAAAGTACTGCTGCTGTCCTCGCGTACCTGGCCGGTTGAATTTTTCACCGTAGTCAAAAATTAACCTCTCATTGGTTAGTTTTTAACCACTTTCGCGCCACGTCCGGCGCTCTACTCGATCTGGTATTTGCGGCACAGGTACTTCATCCGCTGCGGGTCGACGTGCAGCAGCGCCGCCGCGGCCGTCTTCCGGCCAGAAGTGCGCCGCAGTGCGGCTGTCAGGTAGGCCATCTCGATCTTTTGCATCTCCGCGTCGAAATCCACGCCGGACTCCGGGATCAAGATAGCTTCCTGGCTGGCGGCGCTGTGCTGGAGCATGTGCTGGGGAAGATGCTCGGGGGTAATTTCCGCCGCATTCACCATAACCACCAGCCGCTGGACGATGTTCTCGAGCTCCCGCACATTCCCAGGCCAGCTGTAATCTTCGAAAATCGACAGGACGTCGGGGTGCAGTGACTTCAGCGGCTTCTTGGACGAAGCACAGTAGATGCGCAGGAAGTGGTCGGCCAGAATGGCGATGTCGCCGTCGCGCTCGCGCAGCGGCGGCACGAAGATGGGCACCACGTTGATGCGGAAATACAGGTCCTCGCGGAAGCGGCCTTTGCGCACGCAGTCTTCCAGGTCGTCGTTGGTGGCCGAGAGCAGGCGAAAATCGATCTTCTTGGCAGAGCGGCCCCCGAGGCGCTGTACCGCCCGCTCCTGCAACACGCGCAGCAGTTTGCTCTGCAGGCTGGGATGCAGTGTGGTGATCTCGTCCAGGAAGACGGTGCCCGTGTGAGCGACTTCAAACAGGCCCGGCTTGGCGCCATCCGCTCCAGTGAACGCGCCCTTCTCGTAGCCGAACAACTCCGACTCCATGAGCGATTCGGGCAGCGCCGAGCAGTTCAGCGCCACGAAGGGTTTGTCTGCGCGCTCGCTACACTGCACGATGGCATTGGCGATCAGTTCCTTGCCCACGCCGCTTTCGCCCCGCAGCACCACGCTGGCGCCGGTGCGCGCCACCGCTTCAATCGCCTGCTGCACCTTTTCCATGGCCGGGCTGGAACCAATCAGGCCGCAGAACGCCGTGCCTCTTTCTACTTGCTGGATCACCCGGCGGCCTTCCAGTTCGAGTGCGCGTTTCTCGATGGCCCGCAGCAGAACGATCTTCAGCTCATCGTAGTTGATCGGAAACAAAAAAAATTCGTCGGCGCCCGCCTGGCTGGCTTTCCAGGGAATAGACCGGCTATTTGTTTTCGTGAAGGCCACCAGCACGACGTCCTCGCGAAGTTTGCGAATTTCCTCCAGCACTTCCAGGCCGTCGATGGGACCGTCGCCGATACAGTCCAGATTAAAGAGAACAGCGTGCAGCTCCGAGAGTTCCAGCACCGCCTTGATTTCGTGCTCGGTGGTAGCGACGAAAGTGCGAAATTCGCTGCCCACATTTTTGCGAATTTCCGCGAAAGGCTCCGTGCTGTCTGTAATCAGAGCTAGGCAGTAGCGCTCTACCGAGCTGGCGGGTTCGGGCAAAGGTCGGGCTCCGAAAATTGAGTGGGGATTATAGAGGAGGACTACAGCGAGGGAAAGACGAAAGTGAACCTCAACGAGTGTCTTTCTCGGCAAGATTGGGGTCCAGACGCGCATGCCTCCGGCAAATGGCGACGGACCCCAACGAAGAATGTGCTAGAAACGCAACGTGGAAAGATACTGGTAGCCCGCTTTCAGGACGCCCCAATCATCTTTGGGCATGTCGTCTTCGAGGAAGTAGTGCTGGATGCCGGCCTGGTCAGAGTAGGACAGGATGCGTTTCCAATCGATGATGCCGGAACCCGGAGCGGTCATGGACGTTTTCTCCAGCTCACTGGGGTCAAACGTCGCAATCTGATCCGGCGCCAAGTGTGGCAGCGTCTTGAAATCCTTCACGTGGACGAGCGGGAAGCGCCCGGGATATTTGGTGAAATAGGACACGGGATCCTTGCCGGCAACGCTGATCCAGCCAAGGTCCATCTCCATTTTGACCAGGTCCGGATCGCAGGCCGTGAGCAGGTAATCGTAAGCCAATTTGCCGCCGAGCGCGGCGTCGGGCCCGAACTCCCACCAGTGGTTGTGGTAGGCAAACTGGATACCCGCCTTTTTACTGGCAGCGCCGGCCTTGTTGAACGTGTCGATGACGTTCTTCCAACCCGCCGCCGATTTGCGCTCCTTCTCGTCGATCCACGGACAAACGATGAACGAGTGGCCGACGATGCGTGCAGCTTCGATGGTTTCCGGCCAGTGGTTCTGCACTACGTCGTAGCTGACATGGCAAGAAGGCGCGGTGAGGCCGTTTTTGTCCACAATCGCGCGGACGTCCTTGGGGGAATGGTGGAAATAGCCGGCGAATTCGACTTCTTTGTAGCCGACACCGGCAACCTTGGCGATAGTGCCCGCGAAATCGGTCTTCATGAGGTCGCGGACGGTGTAAAGCTGAACGCCGACTCGTTCGATCGAGTGAGCGGCGGCGAACGCGGAGGAAGGGAGCGAAGCAAGCACACCAGTTGCAATGGATGATTCAATAAATGTGCGGCGATTCATGCTGCGATTGTACATGGAACGCTACGGTGAAAACAGGGCGTTAACTTTATTGGAGTTGCCAGAGTTGCGCCGGGGCACCTGCACCAGGTACCCCGCGCATCTGGGCGGAAAAACTAGAACTGAAAGCGCAGGCCGAATTGCATACGGCGAGCGGCATGGGCACTGTTTAGATGCAAAAAGCCTGAAGAAGCAAGACAAGTGGGATCACCGGCATTGAAACTCGCTCCCGTGCAGTCCATGGTGCTGTCAATCCCATTGTATTGCGTGTGGTTGAAGAGATTGAAGGTCTCCCAACGGAATTCGAAGGCGTACCTTTCCTTGAAGGGGAAGCTCTTGAAGAGGCCGAAGTCGAAATTCACACGGCCCGGAAGATAGAGAGTGTTGCGGCCTACATCACCATAAGTCAGGCCAACCGGCAGGGAGTAGGCGGCGGGATTGTAGTACAGCGGGCCGAACACACCCCCGGCTGCTGCCGCAGACTTTTGCGCTGCGCTGACGGAATTGGGATTGCCCACGATGTCGGGCCGGGAGCCGGTGCCCACCCCGTTGCCAAGTCCGGCCGAATCGCCGTAGGTGGTGCCGTTGGTCACATTTACCGGCGTGCCGGTTTGAATCGTTGTGATGCCGGAGAGCGACCACGCTCCGAGCATTGTGTGCGTCAGGCCGGGCTGTTTGAAGAAAGGCATCGCCCAGACGTAACTGACTACGAAGTTTTGGCGCATGTCAAAGCTGGAACTGGCGCGCGAGCCTTCCACATTGTAGGAGTCCACGAACGCGGTGTCGTAGCGATCCGACGAGTCGTCGATCGAGTGGCTGTAAGTGTACGCCGCGCTAAAGGTGAGCTGGCCGACGGAGCGAGTCGCGGAAATTTGCAGCGCGTTGTAGATGGAGTTGGCGCTGGTCTCCACGCTCTGGATGGTGCCGTAGCCGTAGTAGGGTCGCACCAGGTTGGCGTTGTTCTGACACGCCACGAAAAGGTTATTCAACGCGGCCGTCGGAACGGGTGTGCCGTTGCCGAGTGTCGCCGAGATAGGCACACCGGCCGAGTTGGTCACGATATTGTTGCAGTCTGCACCTGTGGGATCGAGAGGTGCGCCTGTGGCGAGGAAGGGATTGTCTGCCGCGGGAACGGTGTGGAGTTGGTTGATATCGCGTTCCTGCGTCAGGTGGGTACCCTTGCTGCCAACGTAGGCCACAGAAAGAATCACTTGCGCGGGAAGCTCGCGCTGTACGCCCAAATTCCACTGCTGCACATAAGGCCACGCGATTTGCCCGGGAATGGAGATGGGGCTGACTGGAAACGCCAGACCGCCGCCAGCTCCGATATTTTCATAGCCAACCACATTGTTTTGCGAGGAGTTCTGCGAATTAGGCGCGGCGCCTTGTTGCAGCACTTCGGCGTTGGCTTCGTTACCGTTCATGTGTTCGAAAAAGATGCCATAGCCGCCCCGAATCGCGGTCTTGCCATCCCCAAAGGGATCATACGCAAAGCCGACCCGCGGGCCCGGATTTACCAGTTTGTTTTTAGTGCAGCCCAGCACCCCGCCGGAAACGCCAGGATAGCTGCTGGTGGGCTTACCGCATTGGATGTATCCATTGTATTGATAGCCGATGAGTTGGCCGCTGCTGTTGGTTTCCAGCGCCCCGGTGTTGGGATCGATGACCGGAGCTAGGGCCGGATTCCAGGCCGACGGAGAGAAGCCGAACTCTTGGTCAAACTTCTCCTGGTAACGGCCGAAGAAGCTCCAGCGAAGGCCGAGGTTGAGGGTGAGTTTCTTGGTAATGCGCCAGTCGTCCTGGAAGTAAGGTTCGGCAATTTTGTAGCGGTCGTAGTAGTACAGAGAGTTTTGCACCTGGGAGTAGTTGGAAACGTTGCCCGTGAGCAGGTCGGCAAAACCATTGCCCGTGCTGATCGGGGCACCATTACTGAAGCTGAGGATTCCCTGAACGTAGACGGAGTTTTGCTGGTTCTTTTGCGCGGCGACGAAATAGGCGCCGAATTGCAACGTGTGATTGCCCCAGATTTTCGTCATGTTATCACGATAGGTGTAGGTGGGGTTGGCGTTCTTCCACGGAAAATAGCCGGTGTCAGAGGAAAAGCCGCCGCCGTACGCTACGTTGTTGCCTACGCTGAAAGAGGGAAGCAGCCCGCCAAAATTGTTGTCGAACAGAGAGCCCATGGTGAAACCCTGCGGAACCGTAATGTCTACGCCAGAGGCGGGAAGCGCCGTGAGATTAATATGATCGGCCGTGTAGCTGGCCACAAATTCATTCATCAACGTGGGTTTGATGTTGGCGTTCAAGCGCGCCACAAAGCTGGTGCCCGGGCCGACGAAATTCGTTTGCACGTTGGGATAGCTTGCCCCGTTGCCCCACAGCGGAGTGGGATTGACGGTGCTCCAACTGTCATGGATGTAACGGAAGGTCAGCCGGTAATTGTCGGTGATGTTGTGATCGACGCGAATCAGCTCTTCCTGCCAGTCCGTCGGTTCGGAGACGGTCTCAAAAAATGCCGGGTAGCCGTTATACGTTCCGTTGGGCGAAGGAATCAGCGTTAACAAGGATGTCGCGTTGGGATCAATCGGGACATTGTTGCCGGGAAACGCCATGCCGCCGGAACCGACTTGCGTTGGGCAATCCGGATAGGTCACGGCGTTCACTGGAGTCGTGGGCGAGTAGGCCGGGCAAAGGTCACTGAAATTACCGGAGCGTTCCGCAGTCGAAGGCACGTTCTGGTTGTAGGAGTAAGGAACCTTTTCGCGGCGCCACTCTTGCGACCAGAAGAAGAACGTTTTGTTCTTATTTTCGTTGTAGACGTGGGGAATCCAAACTGGGCCGCCGATGGTGTAGCCCCAATCGTGTTTGTGGTAAGGAGCTTTCGGCTCGTCGGCGTAGCCTTGTGCCCAGTCTTTCGCGTTGAACAATTGGTTGCGGCCGTAATAGAACAAACTGCCGTGGAAAGAACTACCGCCGGACTTGGTTTCCACTTCCACCGTCCCAGAGCCGTTCTTGCCGTATTGCGCGCCATAGTTGGAGGTGAGCACTTTGAACTCGGCGATGGCTTCGAGGTTGGGATAGACGTTCAGCGTGCCGTTGGAGCCATTGTCCATATTGTCGCCGCCGTCGAGTTCCCAGTTGTTATACTCGACGCGGCCGCCGTTGATCGCGTAGGCGATGCTGCCGTTCACACCAACTACCCCTTCATCTTGGCCGGTTTGGCTTACCACGCCCGGCGCAAGATTTACCAGTTGCGAAAAATTGCGGCCGTTTAGTTCCAGTTGGTCGACTTGTTTGCCGGAAATAGTGGTAGCCAATTCCGAAGAAGTCGTTTCTACCTGGGCGACGCTTTCTCCGGTGACCACCACTTCTTGCGTGACCGAGCCGACGCTCAGACTAACGTCAATACGCGCCTTTTCCGCCACGCTGAGGACAATCTTCGCGGCCACAAATTTCTGGAATCCGTCTGCGGTGACCGTGAGGTTGTAGGTGTCGCCGGGCAGACCGGAAATGACGTATGCTCCCACGTCATTCGTTACTGTATTGCGGGTCAAGGCCCCACCTATGTTGGTCACGGTGACGTGGGCGCCCACTACGGCGGCGCCAGACTTGTCCATGACGGTTCCGCTGATGTAGCCGGTGTCCTGAGCAGAAACAAAGAGTGGGAAGAGCAGCAAAAGGGCAAGAGCGCTGAACGTAAACAGGACTCGAGCCAGTGAGCTAGAAGACAGGGCGGTAGTTAGCCTCACGGTATCCCTCCATTTTAATGACCGTCTTTAGACGGAGATGTACACACGAGTGTCTGCTGGCCGGACACACCCATCCGGCAGGAAATGAAGAGAAAAACCACTCGCTAGGACATCTCCGGTCCTCGACCAACACACCAAATTGTTCAGCCGGAAAATCCCTTGTTAAATCGAGTTAATATTGCAAAGACGCGTTCGTGTCAAGAACTAAGTGAGGCGCGAGATGCTGTGTCGGGCGAGAATTCCTTCTCGGTTCACACCACTCGACGAGCCGTGCCCCTTGGAAACGATTGAACATAAAGGGCAAAGTGTTGGGAGACGACCGACGGAAAAAATGAGGAGATTCCGACTATTGCGGGAAATTTTGGCCAACCTGACGCTGGCCGCGCGGGTGTTGGGATCCGTTGCGCTGCTGAGCGTTGTGGTCGCAGGTGCGAGTCCAGCGCAACAACGAATGGGCACAGGCGGGCCAGAGGCCTGGTTTCACAAGGGGCAAGCGGCTCTCAATGCCGGCGACTTGGATACTGCGGAAGCAGCGTTTCGGCGTGTGCTCGAGCTGGATCCACAATCAGGCGCGGCATACGCCAATCTCGGCGTCGTGGCCATGCGACGCAAAAACTGGGATGACGCGCTGAAGAAACTGCGCAAGGCGGAACGCTTGGAGCCAAAGATGGCGGGCATCCGCTTGAATATCGGCTTGGTGGAATTCCGCCGGCAAGATTATGCGGAGGCGATCGCTCCGCTGCAGAGCGTGATGCGCGATGAGCCGGCTTCCGCGCAGGCGCGATACTTGCTGGGACTTTGCCAGTTGTTTACGGAGCAATACGCTGCCGCCGCCCAAACGCTCGAGCCCTTGTGGAGCGACATGTCCGGCGATGTGATGTATCTGTACGTGTTGGGCATCGCGGCCAACAGTTCGGGCGAGAAAGCGCTGGACGAAAAGGCCATGAAGCAGTTGCTTCGGGTCGGAGGAGACTCGCCGGAACTCCATCTGATCCTCGGGAAGGCCTACCTGCAGCATCAGGAGTATGATGCAGCCATTGCTGAATTAGAGAAAGCGCTCGCTGCTCGGCCGGATTTGCCCTTCGTGCACTTCAATCTCGGCGTCGCCTATATGCATTTGGGTCGCGACGAAAAGGCTGAGGCGGAGTTCCGCAAGGACATTGCGCTCGAGCCGGATTTGGCGGACAACTACGAGCAATTAGCGCTGTTGTATAACCGCGCGCGGCGCGATGACCAGGCGGAGCAAGCTTGCCACGAAGCCTTGAAGCTGAATCCGCGCTCCGGTAATGCCTGGTTTGTGCTGGCGAAAGTTTATCAGCGCAAAGAAAACTACCCCGAAGCGCTGCAGGCCGCGGATGCGGCGGTAAAGGTGGCGCCTTCGAACCAAAGCGTGCTTTTCCTGCGCGGACAGATTTTACAGAGGCTGGGACGCCATGCCGAAGCCGAAGCCGATTTTGCCAGGGCGAAAAGCATCATGGCCGCCAGCGAAAAGAAGGAGCAGGAAGCCTTGGACGAGAAGATCGTGCCTAGTCCGGAGTTGAAGGCAGGGCCGGAATAGCCGCGAGCCACGGCTGCACAAATCGGCAGTAAACGCAAAATCGTCTTTACGGATGGAGTCCGCGGAGTAGGAATCTCTCTTCGATTTTGTCGGGTATACCGCTAGAGTTCTGGATGCTTCCATGGGCCGCGGGCTTGTTCCAGGGATTCGGCGACGGCCAGCAGCAGTTCTTCTTCATGCGGCCGGCCGATCAGCTGCACATTGATGGGCAGGCCTTCGGGGGAGCGGCCAAACGGAAGCGAAAGCCCGGGGAAGCCGGCAAGATTCAGCCATTGGCAAAAGCGCATGGTATTGCGGTAATTGTGCGGGTCGCCCGCGCGATAATTGCCCGCACCATGACGGAACGCCGGAGCCGTGGAAACCGGCGAAAGCAAAATGGGGATATCGCGAAGTTGGCGAAGCAAATCGGCACGCAGCGTATCGCGTTCCGCACAATTGTGCAGGAAAGACTCCACGGTGATCTTCGGCTCCGCGTCGCAAACCGCCAAATAGCCTTGGAGCATCGGACTGAGGAGATCCTCCTGCCCTTTCGCACCCTTGTGAATTGAATCGGCAATCACCGGACCGAAGAAATACCACCACAGGTCCAGAGCACGATCCAAATGCGATAATGTGAGCGGCTCGACGCGATAGTCGAGGTCGCACAGGTGCTGCGCCGCGCGGCGAATGGTAGAAAGCGTTTCCGGAGTGGCGCGACCGAGTTCCGGGTTTTCCAGAATGCCGATGCGCAGCCCGCGCAGCTCGTCGCCCGCGATTTGACGCACAGGAACGGGAGCGGAGAGCGCGTCGCCGGGATCCGGCCCGGCCATCACTTCGAACAATAGCCGCAAATCCCTAACCGTCCTGGCCATCGGGCCCACCACGCCGATCCAACCAAACGCGCCGGCGCCCGAAGGGAAGTGGCCCGCAGCGGGAATGCGTCCGGGCGTGGGTTTCAGCCCGCAGACACCCGAAAAATGTGCCGGAGTGCGAATCGAGCCACCGCCGTCGCTGCCGACTCCGCCCATCGAGCAGCCAGACGCGATGGCCGCCGCTTCGCCTCCACTGGAGCCGCCTGCGGAATACGCGACATTCCAGGGATTGCAGGTTTTTCCGCTGACCCGATTATCTGTTTCATAGGCCATCAGAAATTCGGGCGTGTTTGTGTTGCCCAGCAGAATCGCACCCGCCGATTCCAAGCGAGCCACCAACGGCGCGTCGCTGGTGGGCACGTAATCCTTGCGAAGAAGCGAACCGGCGGGGCAGGGCCAACCGGCAACATCGATGCACGACTTCACGGTGAGGGGAATGCCCGTAAGTGGTTTCAGCGCCTCTCCTTGCAACAGGGCCGATTCCGCGGCACGCGCGCGCGCCAGCGCCGATTCCGCATCCAGATGAACGAATGCCTTCAATCTCGGCTGTAAACGCTCATTGCGCTCCAGATGCGCGGTGACAAATTCCACCGGTGAGATTTGTTTTTTTCGATAGCTTTCCGATATCTCCGCGATGCGGCCGTAAACGGGCAAGGTCATTGAACTATTTTAGAGGGACAGGGTGGCTTTCGCGCAACGCGAAGTCCGCGTCAATCCAGGCCCGCTTTGAACACTTGGCGCGCCTGATTATCGGTAAGCTCGGAATACCAGATCGACGTGCCGTTTGCTGAGGCCGCCAGCCAAAACGAAGCTTGCTCCAGCGTGGCCAGCGAATGAACGCTGCGTGTCGCAAAATCGAAGTACTGTAGCTCCGAAGATTGCCCGCGATATTCGCTCAACAGCAAAATCCCTTTGCCGGTAACCGCCCAACTGGCCCACGTGCTGGGATGCAACAGCGAAACGCGCGATTCGCTGCCGCCCTTCACCGGCACCTCCCAAATTTCCGGATGGGCGTCGCGAGATTTGGCGTAGTAAAGCGTGGTTCCATCCATCGATTCGAACGCCGAGAAGCCACCCTGCTGCGTAACCTGTGTCTGCGGCCCGCCTGCGGCAGGCACTTTCCATACTTGATTCTTCTCCCAGCCGTAGCCGCGAGTGGAAGCGAAGTAAATATATTCTCCGTCGCGCGACCAACTTGGCACCGAGTTGTTGTACTCGTCTTCCACTACTGCACGGATCGGCCCGCCTTCCGCGGAAACCACATAAATACCCGCGCGTCCGGTTCTTCCATCGGAATCGAACGCGATCCACCGCCCGTCGGGTGACCAGCGCGGCGTTCCGGTTCTTCCGGTGTACGTAAGCTGTTTTAGCGCCGAGCCGTCAGCACGGCACACCCAGATATCCATCATGTCCGTGCTGCCGGCCATGAACACGAGTTTCGTCCCGTCGGGCGAGGGTTGCGGCCCGGCAATGGCCCGGTGTCCGGCAACGACCGGTGTAACCGAACGGAACTCGCCTCCGTTGGTCAAGTCGAGATGCAGAATGGCGGGCTCGTCGGAAATCGGGCGCTCCCGGAAAAAGCGCATATTCCCACCATAGCGAGCGAGTTGCAGCAGCGCGGAATCGTCGAGCGGGTCCGTTGCCGGACTCTTCCTCGGCGCATACGTGGCAGCGGCCCTAGGCGTCGCGTGTCCGGAATGTGCCGTTAGCGGTTGTACGGGCGACTCTACGTGAACGGGTAACGCTTCGGGCGTCGCCGCGTCCTGCTCGCGCGACGATTCTCGCTCCTCCGCCTCGGCGAATTGCTTTTCGACATTTTCTTTCTGGCGCAGTTCGTTTTCACGCAGCGACGCTTGCGACGCGCTCCAGCGCCACCAAAGACCAGTAACCACAAAAGCCAGCAACACCAGCGCTGCCGCGAGGACTGCAACCTGAATGAGCGTCTGGCGCTTCACCGGAACTGTGGATTCCCACTCTTCCTCCGTCCAGGAACCTTTCCAGACCGTATCCGCGCGCCACACCTGCTTCGTCGACGCAAGCTCGCCGGACACCGCAACGATTTCCTCGATGCGTTCCACCGCTGCGATGAATCGGTAACCGCGACGTGGCAGCGTTTCAACGTACCGGGGGTCGTCCGCGGAATCGCACAGCGCATCTCGCAACTTGTTCACCGCGGCGTTCAGTCCGTGGCCAAAATCCACGTAGGTGTCTTCTGGCCAGATGCGTTTGCACAGCTCTTCCCGGGTGACCAGCTGGC